>Ga0207747_1000809_pt1 | contig 28548 bp, 24 predicted proteins | sample HigsolmetaGSP11D_FD_184839 | JGI IMG/M metagenome (GOLD analysis project Ga0207747, IMG submission 184839) | High solid enriched microbial communities from the Joint BioEnergy Institute, USA - SP1-1-D (SPAdes) | ecosystem: Engineered > Bioreactor > SSF (Solid state fermentation) > Aerobic >...
ATGGCGTTCATGCCGTTCAACGGGATAAAGAAATCCTTCTATGGGGACTTGCACGCCACGGGCAAGGATGGGGTGAGGTTTTTCACCGAGAACAAGGTCGAGATAGTCCGCTGGCTCTCCTGAGGAGGTGCAAGAGGGCGGGAGCCGCTCCCCGAAAGCTCCCGCCCTTTCAGCGGGCTGCGCTCGTTTCGTCTATACTGCCCCGAAAAGATTGTCCGGACTTGGAGGGGGGAAATGGACCGGAGATCAAAACACCTCTCTGCCGCGCTCGCCCTCGCGGCGGCGGTTCTCGCTTATCTGGCCTTCGTACCCGTGGCCGGGGCCGCGCCCTACACGCAGGTGGTCGACAACGCCACCAAGGGGAGGTTCTCCGCTTCCCGGGCGTGGGGTTACAGCCACTGGAGCGACCAGAAGTACGGCAGAAACTACCGCTTCGCGAAACCGGCCGGAAAGCAGGACCCGGCCTCGTTCAAAGTTCGGGTCCCGCGGACGGCGCGCTACGTGGTCTACGCCCGCTGGCCGGCCAACCAGGGCTACAACGGTCGTGTGCGCGTCGGGGTCAGGACGACCTCCGGCTGGCGTTGGATGCACGTCGACCAGCGCAGGAACGGTGGAAGGTGGGTTCGTCTCGGGGTATTCCGGCTCGGGGCCGGCGACCAGTGGCGGGTGAGGATCCCCCGCCAGTCGAGCTCTCAGGGGTACATCATCGCGGATGCGGTCAAGGTCGTGCGCTACGTCCGCAACCGTCAGAGCGGGTACACCGGGGCGGACGTGCTGCGGGTGGCCAGGAGCTGGCTCGGAGTGCCCTACCGCTACGGTGGGGCCTCGCGCGACGGCGTCGACTGCTCGGGGCTCACGATGCGGGTCTTCGGGCAGCTCGGCGTGAGCCTGCCGCACAACGCGGCCCAGCAGTACGACAGCCCGGTGGGAAAGAAAGTCCCGCGCACCGACCTCAAGCGGGGCTACCTCGTCTTCGGGTACGCCAGCGGCTACGGGCCCGGGATAACCCACGTCGGGATCCTCACCGGCGACGGGCGCATGATCCACGCGCCCGAGCCCGGCACGGTGGTGCGCTACGACAGGATCCCGGCGGGCTGGTACCACATCGTGGGTGTCAAGGAGATCTTCCCGGCCGGCTGAGCTCCTACAGGATGTCCGAAGCGGCGGCCCGTCCGGCCGCCCTGCCGGAGAACAGGCATCCGCCCAGGAAGGTCCCCTCGAGCGAGCGGTAGCCGTGCATCCCCCCACCCCCGAAGCCTGCCGCCTCCCCGGCGGCGTAGAGGCCCGGGATGGGTGTGCCGTCGGCCCCGAGCGCCCGCGAGGAGAGGTCGGTCTGTATGCCGCCGAGGGTCTTGCGGGTCAGGATGCGCAGCCGCACCGCGACGAGCGGACCGGCGCCGGGATCGAGCAACCGGTGGGGCCTTGCGGCCCGGATGAGCCTGTCGCCCGCGTAGCGACGGGCCTCCCGGATCGCCGCCACCTGCAGGTCCTTGCCGAACGGGTTCGCGAGCTCGCGGTCGCGGGCGACGATCTCCTCCTTCAGCAGCGCCGGGTCGAGGGGTGGGTCGCCGCCTGTGAGGGCGTTCATCCTCCGCGCGAGCTCGGGGACGGTGCGGGCGGTGACGAAGTCCCGGCCCGCGCGCACGAACCCCTTTACCGGGGCCGGCGCGCCCGGAAGCAGCCGCCCGAGCACCCGGGGGGCGCTTTTGCGCGTCAGATCAGGGTTCTGGTCCGAGCCGGAGAGGGCGAACTCCTTCTCGAGTATCCGGCGCGTGAGCACGAACCAGGTGTGGTCGTATCCGGTCTGCAGGATGTGCCGGAGGGTGCCCAGGGTGTCGAAGCCGGGGAAGAGGGGGGGCGGCAGCCGGCGGCCGCGGGCGTCGAGCCACAGCGAGGAGGGGCCGGGGAGGATGCGTATGCCGTGGTTCTCCCAGATCGGGTCCGGGTACTCGATCCCCTCGGTGTAGTGCCACATGCGGTCGAGGTTCGTGAGGTGGGCCCCGGCTCTCGCCGCGACCTCGAGCATCCCGCCGTCGACGTGGGCCGGAACCCCGCAGAGCATCCGTCGCGGTGGTCGTCCGAGCCATCCGGGCCAGTTTCTGCGCACCAGCTCGTGGTTGCCGCCGAGCCCGCCGGAGGCGACGATGATGGCCTGAGCCCGGAGCGAGAACTCTCCGACCACCCGGCGTGAGCTCGCTCTCCCGCGCTCCGCGCCGCTAGGTTCGAGGATCTCACCGTGCACGCCGCAGACGTGTCCGCCCTCCGCTTCGAGCGCCGTGACCCGGTGTCTGAAGCGGAGCGAGACCCTGCCCCGCCTCTCGGCCGCGCGGAGCCTCTCGACGAAGGGTTCGAGGAGACCGGGGCCTGTGCCCCACACGATGTGGAACCTCGGGACCGAGTTGCCCGGCCCGGAGGCCCCGCGGCCCCCTCGCTCGGCCCAGCCGACTATCGGGAAGAAGCCGACCCCGAGGCTCCGGAGCCAGGAGCGCTTCTCGCCCGCGGCGAACTCCACGTAGGCCTCGGCCCACCGGCGCGCCCAGCGGTCCTCCTCGCGGTCGAAGCCCGCGGTTCCCATCCAGTCCTGAAGCGCGAGCTCCACCGAGTCCCTTATCCCGAACCGCCGCTGCTCGGGGGAGTCGACGAGGAAGAGCCCGCCGAAGGACCAGTACGCCTGCCCGCCGAGCGACCGTTCGGGTTCCTGGTCGAGCAGGATCACGCGCCTTCCGGCCCCGGCGAGCTCGCAGGCTGCGACCAGCCCCGCGAGCCCCGCCCCGACGACTATCGCATCAGCGTCCTGGTGCAAGCTCCGCCCTCCCTGCGAAGGTTCACCTCAGTGGTCGCCGTCCCGGTGCAGCAGGGGCAGGCGGAGGGTCCTGCGCTCGCGGCGGAGGAGATCCTCCTTCGCGTCGGAGGGGCTCACCGAGTCGTCGCGGGTCTCGAGCGCGAGCCGCTCCCGGTGCTCGACGATCCAGAGGTAGAGGTCGAGCTCGGTGCGGCCGGGGAAGGCGTCTAGCACCCTCTCCTCCCGGATCATCTCGACTATCGGGCGGTAGGAGTACTCGTACCAGTCGCGCAGGACCTCCTCGGGAGAGACGTAGCGGCGCCAGAGCTGGGAGAGCCTGAAGCCGTGGGCCTCGATGTAGGAGGCCAGCCTCCGGTAGTCCCCGACGTCCGAGAAGCGCACCTCTATCTCCGGCAGGACGCGGTCCATCGGGAGGCGTTCGAGCAACCTGCGCTGCTCGAGCTTGTGCAAAAGCTCCGCGGGGGTGATGCTCGCGTCTATAGGGACGCGGGTGCGCAGCTCGGTCACCTCGGCGTCGATCATCTCGACCCCCTGCATGCGGGCGACCGAGACCCGGTGGTTGCCGTCCTGCACGAAGTAGGCGTCCCCGATCTTGTAGAGGCTTATGGGGGGCAGCTCCTCCGCGCGGTGCATGAGCTGGTCGATCCTCTTCCAGCGCACCCCGAGGTCGCGTTTGGATGGCAGGAAGGCCCGGTCGAAGTCGCGGTGGCGCCCGACGCTGCCGACTATCTTGTCGACCGGGACGACCCGCATCCCGAGGTAGACCTGCTCGACGACCCCGAGCGCTTTTTTTACCTCCTCGAAGGAGAGCAGCTGGTTCGAGGCCGGGTCGTTGCGCAGGAAGGCACCGAGCCTGCGCAGAAAGGCCCTCCTGCGCGCCACGCTGAAGTCCCGATCTGCCTGGGCTCCGGAGCCGATGAGATCGCTGGCCACGAACGAGAATTTATACCGCCCGGAGCCGGGCGACAAGAGAGGGTTGGGACATCTCTTACACCTCGAGGATGCGGTGTCCGAAGACGTTCACCACCCGGGTCGAGCCTCTCTTCGTTACACGCTCCGGCTCCGGGCCGTAGAGGTGGACGTGGCCGTGCAGCCAGAGGGACGGGTGGTGTCGGTCTATGAGCTTGAGGTACGATTCGAAGCCGGTGTGGCAGACGTCCTCCCTGTCTCCGAGGCCGAAGGGCGGCGCGTGGGAGACGAAGATGTCGGGGGCGGGTCTGCCGAACAGCGTGCGCCTCCTTATGTGTGAAGAGAGGCGTCGGGCGCGGCGGCGCATCTGGCGCTCGGTGTACTGGTTGGGACCGTCCGAGTAGAGGTGGGAGCCCGAGAGGCCGGCGAGGGCGTGCCCGCCGAGCTCCTCGATGCGCCCGTCGAGTGGGGTGCACCCGCCGGGGTGCTTCCCGTCTTCAGGAGCGGGATCGTGGTTGCCGAGGACGTAGAAGAGGGGCACGCCGAGGACCGTGACGAGGTACTCGAGGTAGTCGAAGGGGAGGTCTCCGCAGGAGACGACCGCCTCCACCCCCCCGGCGTAGGACTCGAGCGCGGGCCCGTAGAGCACCCGCTCCACCTCGTCGCTGACCGCAAGGATCTTCATGTCTTCCTCTCCCGCACCATACACACAAAGGATAACGCCTCGTGGAGGCCGGGCGGCGTGTGCGGTGCTAGAACATCACCAAGAGGGCTTGTTGCCGGTTTGCGAGATCCATCAGGAGTCCATGGCTTGAACGAGAGACCTCGAACGAAACACGAAGACGGCCCGGTAGCCACGTGGGCCGTCTTCGTCGCGCTCCTCGTCGCGGACATCGCCTTCGCCTTCCAGCAGACGGCGGTGATCCCGGCCATCCCGACCATCGAGCGGGACTTCGGCTCCACCCCCGAGTGGAGCGCGTGGCTGCTCTCGGGGTACCTGATCGTCTCCTCCGCCGCCACGCCTTTCGTGGGCAGGCTCGGCGACCGTCGCGGGCGCAGGCGGATGCTCCTGTGGGCGCTGGGGGTCTTTCTGGTGGGATCGGTGGGCGCGGCGCTCTCGCCGGACATCGCCGTCCTCGTCTTCTTCCGCGGGTTGCAGGGGATAGGTGGAGCGGTCTTCCCCCTGACCTTCGCTCTGGTGCGCGACGTGCTGCCCGCGGACCGCCTGGGCACGGCGATCGGGGCGCTGACCGGGGGGTTCGGGATCGGGACCGCCCTCGGCCTCGGACTCGGCGGCCTCATCGCCGGGTTTGCTTCCTGGCGGCTGATCTTCGCCGTCGGAGGGGTGGCCATCTTTGCCGGGATGACGCTCGTCGCCCTCTTCGTCCCGCCTTCTTCCCGGCGAGGAAGAGAGGGCCGGCTGGACGTCGCCGGAGGAGTCCTCTTCGGCGGGTCGCTCGCCGCGCTGCTCCTGGCGTTGACCGAAGGGGTCTCTTTGGGCTGGACCTCCGGGGTGGTCGTGGGGCTCTTCGTTCTCGCCTGCGCGCTGCTCGCCGGATGGGTGGTGCGCGAGCTGCGGACCGAGAACCCGCTGATAGACCTGCACGTCTTCGGAGCGCCGGCGGTGCTCCGCACGAACCTGGCCACCATGACGTTGGGGTACGCGCTCTTCGGCAGCTATTTTTTGATCCCCCAGCTCGTAGAGTCCGCGCACGGGGCCGCCGGAGCGGGGCTCTTCCTGGTGCCGGGCGCCCTGGGGCAGCTCGCCGCTGGCCCCCTCTCGGGAGCCATCGGCCGCCGGTTGCGATCGAAGTGGACCTTCGCCGGCGGGATGCTGCTCGCCGCCGCTGGGACCGCGTTGCTCGCCGTCTGGCACGAAGAGCCCTGGCAGATCGGGCCGGAGATGTTCCTGCTCGGGTTCGGGATGGGCTTCGGCGTGAGCTCCGGCGGAAACCTCGTCACCCGCGCCGTGAGCGTGCGCGACACGGGCATATCGAACGCGTTGAACAGCGTCCTGCGCCGGGTCGGGGGTGGCATCGGCGGGCAGGTCGGGGCGGTGCTCCTCGCCACGTTCACCACCTCCGGAGGACCGGCACAGGTGGCGTTCGCAGTTGCTTTCGCCGTCTCGGCCGTTCTGTGCCTGCTCGGGGCCGGGCTCGCCGCTCTGATCCCCGAGGGACGGGGTTGAGGACCGCGCGTACGGGTAAAGAGAGCGCGGTGTCGTTTCGAGAGGAGGTTTGCCGGATATGCCCGCACCAGAGACACCGAAGCTCACGGTGGACGTCGTGATCCCGGACCGGGACGGCAGGGTCGTCCTGATCCGCCGGGCCAACGAACCTTTCAGAGGCCGCTGGGCGCTGCCGGGTGGGTTCGTGGACGTCGGCGAGACGGTCGAGCAGGCCGCCCGCCGCGAGGTCCGGGAGGAGACCGGGCTCGAGGTCGAGCTGGATCGGCTCGTCGGGGTCTATTCCGAACCGGCCCGGGACCCACGGGGCCACAACGTCTCGGTGGCGTTTCTGGCCCATCCCGTGGGCGGCGACGCCGAGCCCCGGGGCTCCGACGACGCCTCGGAGGCGCTGCTTCTGGACCCCGCCGTCGTCGAGCTCGCCTTCGACCACGACCGGATAATCCGGGATGCGCTGGGCGGCTGAGCGGGTGTTATCCTTGCCCGTATGAGGTTCCTTTTCCGAAGGCGCGGGGGAGGAGTGCGGCTCTCTCTGGGCTACTCGCCCGGCGCCTTCACCCTCCCCGACGAACAGGAGATCTCGCCGCTGTACGCCTTCTTCGAGGTCGCCAACACGGGTGAGGTTGCTGCCGAGGTGCGGCGCATCGGGGTGGAGCCTGCGGACGGCTCCGGGGTGTTCTTCGGCGAGGGGTTCGAGGGGGAGCGCAGCCTGCCGTGCACGCTCTCACCCGGAGAGTCGGTTAGGTTCTGGGTGCGGGCGAAGACGCTCGCCCGCACGCTGCGGGACGCGGGCTACGGCGGGAGACCGCGCCTGCGGTTCGTGGCGGAGGATTCCTCCGGAGGGCGCCACGGCACAGGGTTCAGGTTCCGGGTCGACGAGTACCTGAACCTCAGGGACGAGTAGAGGAGGGGGGCTTGAGAGTGGTGTTCGAGATCCTGCGGCCGTACCCTGAAGTGCAGGATTGGGAGGCCGCCGATGGTGGTCATCGTTCTACCGGCCACCGCAGGGATCCCACGGTACAAAACCTTGCCGGGCGCAGAAGCGTACCATCTCATGCACCCTCTTGCACCGGCCCGGTGCAAGCTCTTTGAGAAGCTTTTCGGCGCTCGATGGGTGAGATGCGTTTGGGATTCGGAGAGAAGATCAGTCGGAGGGACCTCCTGAAGCTCGGGGTGACCGGAGCCGCCGCGGCGGCCATCGCCGCGGGCGGCAGGAAGCCCTGGTTCCTATCGGAGGACCGTTCCTCTGTGGCATCCGTCAGGAAGGACCCTTCCCAGATCATGCAGGGCTTCGGGGCCTCGGGGGCCTGGTGGCCCAACGACCTCGTCCACTTCGACCCCGGAGTGCAGAGGAGGGTGGGCGAGCTTCTCTTCGACCGGGAGAAGGGTATAGGGCTCAGTGTCTACCGCTACAACATCGGCGGGGGAGGGGTGGGGGTGAGGATCCCCGAGCACGCACCCCAGACCTTCCTGGTGCGTCCCGGCGTCTACGACTGGAGCCGCGACCCGGGCGGAAGGCTCTTCCTGGAGCTCGCCGCCGGGCATGGGGTCCCGATCATCGTCGGTTTCGCGAACAGCGCCCCTGCGATCTGGATCACCAACCACCTGAACACGGGTGGGTACCTGATCCGCGGCGCCGAACCGCACTACGCCCGCTACCTGGCGGACGTGGCGGAGCATTTCCGGAGCGAGGGTATAACCCTCTCGTACATAAGCCCGATGAACGAGCCGGACTACGTCTGGGGCGGGGGGGTGCAGGAGGGGATGGCCGTCCCGATCATCCAGCGGGCGATACTGGTCGAGCACCTGGGGCGGGAGCTCGCCCGCCGCGCCCCGCACTCGCGCGTCGTCGCCGACGAGTCGAGCCAGGTGGGCAGCCAGTTCATCCCCGAGGTCCCGGCCTGGATGAACGTCCCGGCAGCGGCGGAGCAGGTCGCAGCCCTCGCCCACCACACGTACGACTACCCGGACGACGCGACGCTCCGGCGGGCCCGGCGGCTCGTCGGGGAGTTCTTCGACCGCCCGCTGTGGATGACCGAGATCAGCTGCTGGGACAGCCGAACGAAGACCTATGGCCGGCAGTACGACCCGACGATGACCAATGCGCTGTGGATGGCCGGCGCGATTCATCAGGACCTCACCCAGGCGAACGACGCGGCCTGGCACTGGTGGGTGGCGCTCTCTTCTGCCCTCGGCTGTGACCCGATGAAAGACCCCTCCTGTCCCTACCGTATGAACTACCTCGGCTACGACAAGGGCCTCATCTACTACGACCCGGACTACCGGGAGAACGGCAACCAGCAGCTCTACCTGACCAAGCGCTACTGGGTCATGGGTAACTTCAGCCGCTTCGTCCGCCCCGGATACCTGCGCCACGACGTGCTCGGCGCTCCCGCGGGCCTCAAGGTACTGGCTTTCTCGGGCGGTGGCGGGTGGCAGATCGTCGCCACGAACGACTCCCGCTCACCTCGCACCCTGCGCCTGCGCCTCCCAGAGCCGCACCTTCATCCTACCGCCGCCTACGAGACGAGCGAGAGCCGCAACCTCGAGCCGGTGGCCCCGCCGTCGGTGCACCGCGACCTGCTCGTCGCCGCCCTTTCCCCCCGCAGCGTCACCACCCTGCTCCTCCAGCGCCGCCGCCGGGCGTGATCCCGCTCGACGGCGGCTGGCTCTTCGGCGGGCGGATGAGAGAGGGGGCCCACTTGCCCGGCTTCGACGATTCCGGCTTCGAGCCCGTCACGCTCCCCCACTCCGTCGCCCGCCTCCCCTGGCACGACGTGGACCGCTCCCGCTACGAGGGGGTCTGGATCTACCGCCGGCACTTGACCCCACCGGCGGTCTGGACCGGGAAGCGCGCCTTCGTCAGCTTCGAGGGAGCGATGTGTGTATCGAAGGTTTATATCAACGGTACGCTGCTCGGCGAGAACAGGGGCAGCTACACCCCGTTCTGCTTCGAGCTCACCGGGCACCTCGTTCCGGAGGAGGACAACCTGCTCTCGGTCGTGCTCGACACCCGGCGGAGCCTGCGGGACGTCCCTCCCTTCGGCGGGAGGGCTCTCGATTTCGACACCTTCGGCGGGATACACCGGGGCGTCTCGCTCGAGGTGGTGCCCGATACGTTCGTCTCAGACGTGTTCGTACGGGTGGGGCAGAGGGGGGTGGTGGAGGCGCTGCTCTCGCTCGACGGGCCGCCGGAGGAAGGCCTCTCGGTCCGTGTCCTCCTGCTCGACGGCGGGTGCGTCGTTGCGGAGGGTCGCGGGGGCGTCGCCCGCGGGACCGTACGCGTCCCGCTCTGCGGGGTCGGGGAGGTGGAGCGGTGGGACGTCGAGCATCCGAGGCTCTACGAGGTCGAGGCGCGTCTCATGCGTAGGGGGCTCGAGGTCCATCGCAGGAGGGTGCTCACGGGCTTCAGGGAGGCGCGTTTCACGCCGGAGGGCTTCTTCCTCAACGGCCGGCGTCTTCAGATAAGAGGTCTCAACCGGCACGAGCTCTTCCCCCACGTCGGCGGGGCGATGCCCGCGCGAATCCAGCGCAAAGACGCCGAGATCCTCAAAAGAGAGCTTGGCTGCAACATGGTCCGCTGCTCGCACTATCCGCAGTCGGAGGCCTTCCTCGACGCCTGCGACGAGCTCGGGCTCCTGGTCTGGGAGGAGATGCCCGGCTGGCACCACGTCGGCGGAAGGAGGTGGCGGGCGGCGGCGGCGGAGGGCGTGCGGCGTATGATCCTGCGCGACCGCAACCGCCCTTCGGTCGTCGTGTGGGGCGTGAGGGTGAACGAATCCGACCGCGACCACCCCGGCTTCTTCGCCTCGCTCAACCGCCTCGCCCACGGTCTCGACGGCACCCGCCAGACCGCCGGCGCGTACCACAGGAGAAGCCATCCCCTGCGTCAGGACGTCTTCGGACACAACGACTACAGCTTCCCGCCGGGACCGCCCCACAGACCGCTCTACCTCGTCTCCGAGGCCGTGGGGCAGAAGGCGCCCGGGAAGCTGCGGGGGTTCCGCCGCCACTACCGGCGCACCGACCCACCCCGGGTGCAGACCCTGCAGGCGATGCGCCACGCGCGGGCCCACGAGGCGGCCGCGGGCGACCGGCGCATCGCCGGGGTGCTCGGCTGGTGCGCCTTCGACTACAACTCCCCGGTCGACTCCTCCCGGGACGTCAAGAGCCCCGGGGTCTGCGACGTCTTCCGGATCCCCAAACCGGGCGCCGCCTTCTACCGCGCGCAGAGGGACATCACCGAAGGGCCGGTCATAGAGCCCGCCTTCTACTGGTGCTTCGGGCCGGAGACGCCGGACGGGCCGGGCGGGGAGGCCCCGATCTTCTCGAACTGCGAGCGCCTCGAGGTCTATATGGACGGGGAGCACCATTCCACCCTGTTCCCCGACCGCAGCCGCTACGGCAACCTGCCCCACCCGCCCTTCTTCGCCGACCTCAGGGTCGTACGGGGGAGCAGGCCTGAGCTCGAGATAGACGGCTACGTGGGGGCGAGGAAGGTCGCCTCCAGGGTGTTCTCGGCGGACGAGGAGCAGGACCGGCTCACCGTCTCCTCCGATGACGCCGGGATATCCGGCGACGGCTCGGACGCAACAAGGGTCGTCTTCTGCATCACCGACCGCTACGGGAACGCGCGTCCCCGCGCCGCGGGAGAGGTCGTGTTGGATCTGGAGGGACCCGGTGAGATCATAGGGGAGAACCCCTTCGACCTCGGAGAGGCGGGCGGGGCCGGCGCGGTCTGGGTGCGGGGGGTGCGCGGCGGGGAGGGGGTGGTGAGGGTGCGGGCCCGCTGCCGGGAGTACGGGGAGGGGGAGGTCCGGATCCAGGTGCACAGGATGCCGGAGGAGCCGGGGATATAATCGTCTCCGGATATTTTGGAACGGGATCTTTCGAGAGGGGGTATTTCGTGAAGCAGGTTGCAGACGGCGTCTTCGCGCTCGAGCTCGAGATGAACCTCTCGGGACGCAGCCGCGTGATCCACCCGGTCCTCATCGCCGGGGCCGAGGGCGCGACGCTCGTGGACGCAGGGCTCCCCGGACAGCTCGACGATCTGAGGCGGGAAGTCGCGGCGGCCGGCGCGGACTTCGGGGATATCCGGCGCGTCGTCCTAACCCACCAGGACATAGACCACATCGGGGCTCTCCCGGAAGTCGTCGGGGCGCTCGAGGGAGACGTCGAGGTCCTGGCGCACGAGGACGACCGGCCGTACATCGAGGGCGAGCGCACCCCGATAAAGCTCAGCCCCGAGCGGTTGGCGCGGATGGTCTCCTCGCTCCCCGGCGATGAGCGGCGGCGTATGGAGAGCCTTCTTGCCAGCCCGCCCTCCGCCAGGCTCACCCGCACCCTCTCCGACGGGGAGGTGCTGCCGGTCCACGGCGGGATAAGGGTCATCCACACCCCCGGCCACACCCCGGGGCACATCAGTCTCTTCCTGGAGGGTGCGCGGGTCCTTATCTCCGGCGACGAGCTCAACGTCGAGGACGGCGAGCTCGTCGGTCCGGCCGAAGGCGCGACCCCGGACATGGAGCGGGCGCTGGCATCCCTCGCGAAGCTCGTGCCCTGCGATGTGGAGTACGTGATCTGCTACCACGGCGGGGTCTACGGCCCGGGGGCCCGGGAGAGGATCTCCGCCCTCGCGGAGGGGAGGTAGAGATGGAGTACAGGAAGATCGGCTCGCTCTCGGTCTCGGTCGTCGGGCTGGGATGCAACAACTTCGGGTGGCGGCTCGACGAGCGTGAGACCGCAGGCGTGGTCGCCGCCGCGCTCGATGCGGGCGTAAACTTCTTCGACACCGCGGACGTCTACGGCGGGACCAGAAGCGAGGAGTTCCTCGGACGGGCGCTCGGCTCCCGGCGCGAGGAAGCCGTGATCGCCACCAAGTTCGGCAGCGAGATCGACGAGGAGCGAAAAGGAGCCCACCCCGACTACGTCCGGCGGGCCGTCGAGGACAGCCTCAGGCGCCTCGGCACCGACTACATAGACCTCTACCAGCTCCACCGGCCCGACCCGGAGGTGCCGATAGGAGAGACGCTCGCCGCGCTCGACGAACTGGTGAAGGCGGGGAAGGTGCGTGAGATCGGCTGCTCGAACTTCTCCGCCGACCAGCTCCGGGAGGCCGGGGAGGTGGTGCGCGACGGGGCGGCGCGATTCGTGAGCGTCCAGAACGAGTACAGCCTGCTCCACCGCGAACCGGAGCGGGAGGTGCTCCCCGAGTGCGAGCGGCAGGGAATGGCCTTCCTCCCGTACTTCCCGCTCGCCAACGGCCTCCTCACGGGCAAGTACCGCCGGGGACGGCCCGTACCGGAGGGAACCCGCATAGCCGGAAGCGAACGCTTCAGGAAGCTTCTCTCGGAGGAAAATCTGGAGGTGGTCGAGAGGCTGATCGCCTTCTCCGAGGAGCGTGGGCACACCATCCTCGACCTCGCCTTCTCCTGGCTCCTCTCCCGCCCCACGGTCGCCTCGGTCATCGCGGGGGCGACCTCGCCCGAACAGGTGCGGAGCAACGCCTCCGCCGCCGGGTGGAAGCTTACCGGCGACGATCTGGACAAGATGGAGACCATCCTTCCAGGGTAGGCGTCAGGCAGGGAGCGGAGCTCTTCAACCCCGCTTCGCGTCCCGCAGCACCTCGAGCGCGCAGTTGCGCCCCGGCGCCCCGAAGACCGCCCCGCCGGGCCAGACCCCGGCCCCGCAGAGGTAGAGTCCGCGGAGTGGCGTGCGGTAGCCGTCCAGCCCCGGCGCGGGCCTCCCGGAGAACATCAGCTCCGGCCGCATCTCGCCGTGGAAGATGTTGCCGCCGGTGATCCCGATCTTCTCCTCGATCTCGCGCGGGCCGAGCACCTCCATGCGTTCGACCGCTCCGGGGAGGTTCGGCGCGTACTGCGCGAGGGTCGCGACGATGTTCTCGCCGATCTCCTCGCGCCTCTCCTCCCAGCTGCCTTCCGCCAGGTCGTAGGGGGCGTACTGGGAGAAGATGCTCATCACGTGCCTGCCCGGAGGCGCGAGCCCGTCTTCGGTCGCGCTCTGGATGTACGCCTCTAGGAACGGCCTCTGCGAGGGGCGGCCGCGCGCGCAATCCTCCCACGCTCTCTGCAGGTAGTCCATGGAGGGGTTTATGACGATCGCGCCGGTGTGCTGCGGCCCGACCTCCTTCCCCGGCAGGGCCTCGAAGTCCGGGAGCTCGCCGAGCGCCAGGAAGACCTTGACCACGGAGCCCTTCACCGGCAGACGTCTCACGCCCTCGACGAGTTCCTGCGGCAGCCTCTCCTCCCCCACCATCCCGAGGAAGGTCCGGTGCGGGTCGGCGCTCGAGAGGATGGTATCCGCCTCGAAAGAACGGCCGTCGGAGAGGACGACGCCGCGCACGCCCCCGTCGTCGAGCTCCACCCGCTCGACCTCTGCCCCGGTGAGGATCTCGGCCCCGTGCTCCCTGGCGGAGGAGGCGATCGCCTCCGCGACCTCACCCATCCCGCCGCGCACGTAGCCCCAGGCGCCCTGATGTCCCCCGACGCTGCCCAGGACGTGGTGGAACTTGACGTAGGCGGTGCCGGGATCGCGCGGCCCGGCGTTCGTCCCGATCACACCCCCCACGCACAGCGGGGCCTTGACCTCCTCGGACTCGAAGAAGCGGTCGAGTACCTCCGCGACGCTGGACTTGGTGAGGGTGCGCCAGTCCTCTTCGCCCTCCGGGCCGGAGAAGGCCGCCTCCAGCTGCGCGGGAGATGGGGCAGGGCCGAGCATGAGCGGGCGCATGCGGCCGATGATGCGATCCCACATCGCCTGGTAAGCGTCGTAGTTTTCGGCGTCCTTCTCGGAGAATCTGGCGATCTCCCGCTTCGTTCGTTCGGTATCGAGGTGGGAGATCATGTACCGCCCGTCCGGGAAGGGGACGAAGTACTGCGGTTCGAGCGGCCGGACGCTGTAGCCGTGGCGCGGGAGGTCGAGGTCCTTTACCACCTCGGGGAGGAGCAGGCTGCACACGTAAGAGCAGGTCGAGAGGCGGTGGCCGGGCCAGATCTCCTCGGTGACCGTCGCCCCACCGATGATCTCCCGCCGCTCGAGGACCAGGACGCGCAGCCTCGCGCGGGCGAGGTAGGCCGCGGCGATGAGGCCGTTGTGCCCCGCCCCCACGACTATCGCGTCGTAGCGACCGCTCACGACCTCTCCAGTGCGGCTCGCAGCGCGGCCCGGGCCCCGGCGCGCAGCGTCCCGCCGTGGGAGAAGACGACCGTCGCGAACTCCTCTTCGAGGAGCTTGCGGGCCGAGCGGCGCGCGAGCTCGTAGTCCGTGCAGAACGCGCGGCGCACCCCGACGCGGAGCCTGCGCGGCATGCAGCCGAAGGCGTCGGCGGTGAAGAGCAGCCCGTCATCGTCGCGCAGGAGCGAGACGTGCCCCAGAGTGTGCCCCGGCGTCGCGATGATCCGGAACCCCGAAACGAAGTCCCCCTCGTGCAGGACCTTCCCGACCGGCGCCGTGGGGAGGGCTGTCCTGGAGGACATCAGGCGCAGCAGACGTCCCTCCTGCACGTCGGGGGCTCTTCTGCCGGAGATCACCTCGGCCTCGCGCTCTGCGGCTCCGACTTCGGCCTGCGGTGCGATCTGCAGCATGCCCGGCAGCCCCCCGGTGTGGTCGGAGTGCTGGTGGGTGAGGAAGATGCGTCTTATCTCCTCCGGACCGGAGCCGAGCGCGCCGAGCGCCTCCCTGATACGGCGCACGCTGCCGGCGACGCCGGTATCGACGAGCGTCCAGCCGTCGTCGTTCTCGAGCAGCAGGACGTTGACCGCGTTCGGGATCCCTACCGCGTCCACCCTGTAGACGCCGGGTGCCAGCCTCTCCGGGGATTCGGCCATGTACGACGCCTCCTTTCCGTCCGGAAGCGAGTTTAACCGAGCCCGGGGCCCTGCGCGAACGTCTCCCGGAAGAAGCGCGCCAGGCGCGGGTAGAGGACTCGCAGGTTCTTGGGGCGCGAGATGCCGTGCCCCTCGTCCGCGAAGGTCAAAAGTTCGTAGGGGATGCCGTGCCGTTCGAGCTCCTTCACCACCGCCCGGACGTTCTCGGGGGTGACGTTCGGGTCGCGCTCGCCCTGCACGATGAGCAGGCGCCCCCGGATGTTCTTCACGTGGTTGATCGGGGAGCGCTCGCGGTACCTCTCCGGGATCTCCTCCGGGGAGCCGCCCATCATCTCCTCGCTGTAGGGTCTGAGGTCCGGGCGGGTCGAGTAGTAGTCGACGACGAGGTCGGTCATCCCGCAGACAGGGGCCGCGGCGGCGACGATCTCGGGCGGGTAGCGGGTGATCGCGCACCACGCCGAGTACCCGCCGTAGGAGGTCCCCGTGATCCCGACCCGGTACGGTTCGGCGATCCCGGCCTCGATGAGCGCCTCGATCCCGCGCCTTATGTCCTCCTGCTCGCGCCCTCCCCAGCCGTCTTCTTTGATCTTCTCCTGGAACTCGAGCCCGAAGCCGGTGCTCCCCCTGTAGTTGGGGCAGAGGACGTTGAACCCGTTCGCGGCGAAAAACTGTACCTGGGCGTTGAACCTGTCCTCGCTCACGCTGGTCGGTCCGCCGTGGACGAGGACTACCGTACCGACTGCCTCCCCGCGTGCCCGGTAGAGCCAGCCCTGCACCACGAGCCCGTCCACCGAGCGCCACCGGAAGTCCTCCGCGGGGACGAGGTCTTCGGGACGCAGCCTGGTCCTCTCCCACAGCCCGGTCAGGCTCCTCGTACCGGATGGGGAGGAGAGGACGAGGTCCGCCGGCTGCGTCGAGGAGTAGAGGAGCCCGGCCCACTCTCCCTCCCGCACCCGGACGAGCGGGACGAAGCTCCCAGTCGTGCGCGGCGGCTGGCTCTCCTCCCCGCTCTCCGGGTCCACGAGCACCGCCGAGAGACGCCCCTCCCGCATCTCCGCCGCGACCAGCGGGCCTCCAGGCGGGGCGAAGGCGTACTCGACGTTGCGGCGCGGGTCGTCGATGAGCCACCTCATACGGCCATCCTCCGCGTCGAATGTCCCGAGCCTGCGCCTCCCTTCCGCCTCGGCGGTGAAGACGATGCGGCGTCCGTCAGGGAGCCACGAGGCCTCGACCTTGGTCTCCGGCCCGAAGTTCAGCACCTCGTGGTCCCCGCCCCCCTCGATGTCCGTGATCCAGACCTGTCGTCCCGCAGGGTCGAGGTCGTTGCGGTGGTAGAGCACGCGGTCTCCCCGGGGGCTCAGGCGCGGCTCCAGGTAGCCACTCCTCCGCGGGGTCGCAAGCACGAGCCTCTCTCCAGTTTTTACGTCCTGGCGGAAGACGCGGTATACCTCGTCCTCCTTCCCGCTCTCGGGGTCGAGGTTGGCGGCGTAGACGAGCCATCGTCCGTTCGGGTGCAGCTCGCCGCCCTGGATGAAGAAGCGGGGCCTCTCCTCGGTGAGCGGGACGAGCTCGCCCAGTCTCTCGAGCCGGACGAGGTAGAGGACGGACCTTTCGTCGCCGCCGGTGTCCTGCTCGACGATGAGGCCGCTCCCGTCCGGGGTCCAGGAGACGGGGTAGGCGTTCTCGTACGTCTCGGTCAGGCGCACCGGCTCGCCGGAGCCGTCTAACGGGGCCGCATACACGTCGGCGGTCGGCGCGAGGCGCGACCAGCTCCAGGCCACGTGCCGCCCGTCGCGGGAGACGATGGGTCCGGAGAGGGCGGGCAGCGAGAGCAGCGCTTCCAGCTGGGCTTCTGGTTCCAATTCGATCCCTTCTAGAACGTCGGGGGGTTGTTCACGTAGATCATCTCGGCGTGGGTCTCCGGGGCCCACCAGCGGTGCGGGACGGTGGAGGGGAAGTAGAGGGTGTCCCCGGGCTCGAGGTGGTAGCGGCCGTTGTCCTTGAGCTCTACGGTGAGTTTTCCAGAGAGCAGGTGGATGAACTCCTCCCCGGTGTGCGAGTAGAATCCTTCGCTACCCGACCCGGCTGGAACGTAGACGTACGAAGGATCCATGGCCCGCCCGCCGGGCGCCATCTCCTCGAAGCGCACGCCGTTCTCCCACCGCATCACGGCCCGCTCGCCGGCACGTACCAGCGGTGAGTCGCGTACGACGTCCACGCCGAAGAGCTCCCGCATGTTCACCCCGTAAGCGTCCGCGAGGCGTTTGAGCGAGGCCACCGAGGCCCCCGACCCACCGCGCTCGAGCGCCGAGATGAACGAGACCGAGAGCCCGGTGGCCTCGGAGACCTCCCGAAGCGTCTTGCGCCGCTTGAGCCTGAGCCGACGCAGCCGCTCGCCGGGCGTGGTTCCCTTCCCGGTCCCCGCGTCACACGTGGCGGCCGTGCCTATCTGTTTTCGGATGGCGGCGAAGTTGAGCCCCTCGACGCTCCTCAGGTGCTTTATCCGACGGAGGCGCTCGATGTCCCGGCTGGTGTAGAGCCTGTACCCGCGCCCGGTGCGCCGGGGATGGATTAGACGTTCCCTCTCCCACAGGCGTAGGGTCTGCGCGGAGACACCGACGACCCTGGCCGCCTCCCCTATCTTGAAGGCCGCCTCGTCGGGTGCTTCCCCTGAGCTGCCGGTGAAGCTTCCCATATGTCGATGTAAGTATACTTCCAAACGAGATCGTCCGGCTCCGTCGCGGCCGAAGACACCGTATGCTATACATGACTCAGGGCTTCTGGCGAGGGAAAGGTTGTGCCATGCCGATGACGATAGGGGTACCAAAGGAGATAAAAGACCAGGAAGGGAGGGTGGCGCTGCAGCCAGACGGCGCAGCGGAGCTCACCCACCACGGCCACAGCGTCCTGATCGAGAAAGGAGCAGGAGAAGCCTCAGGCTTTCAAGACGAAGAATACGTAGAAGCAGGGGCGAGGATAGAAAAAGACAAGAAGAGACTCTTCTCTTCTTCCGATCTCATCCTCAAGGTCAAAGAACCCCTGCCCGAAGAATACCCCCTCTTCAAAGAAGGCCAGCAGCTTTTCACCTACCTTCACCTGGCAGCGGACAGGAAGCTGACTAGCTTTCTCCTTGAGAAGAAGATCTCCTCCATAGCCTACGAGACCGTAGAGCAAAAAGACGGCACGCTGCCTTTGCTCGCACCGATGAGCGAGGTGGCGGGCAGGATGAGCGTACAGGCAGCAGCGCACTGCCTGGAGAGCCCGCAGGGAGGAGCGGGGCTTCTTTTGGGGGGAGTACCGGGGACCCCTGCGGCGAAAGTCACGATCATAGGAGGAGGGGTAGTAGGCACAGAAGCAGCCAAGATAGCATTAGGGATGAGAGCCATAGTGAGGGTTATGGACATAAACCCAAAGAGGCTCTCCTACCTCTCGGACATCTTTGGAGGAAGAGCGGACCTTGTGATCCCGAACAGAGCCCGCCTTGCCAGCTACGTAAGAGAATCCGATGTAGTCATAGGAGCGGTACTGGTACACGGAGCGAAAGCCCCAAAGCTCATAGACAGGAAGACCATAAGCCAGATGAGGAGAGGCTCTGTGGTGGTAGACGTAGCCATAGACCAGGGAGGGTGCTTTGAGAGCAGCCGCCCCACCACCCACACCCACCCCACCTACGAAGAAGAAGGCGTAATCCACTACTGCGTCTCGAACATTCCGGGAGCTGTAGCGAGGACCTCCACGCTGGCACTCACGAGCGCCACGCTGCCCTATGTGGTTGAGATAGCGCAGAGTGGGAGCATAGAGAGGGCGGCAAGAGAAGACGAAGCCTTGAGGAGAGGGCTTGCCACCACAGCAGGTCATCTCACCTCAGAGCCTGTAGCGCAGGCGCACTCCCTTGCCTACACCCCTCCAGAGGAGGTGCTCCTCTGAGCGCGGGAGCGCAGGGCCAGATAGAAGTCCACGCGGCTCTCCATCGTGGAGAGGTCTCTTCCGGTCAGCTCCTCGCAGCGGGAGAGGCGATGGCGCAGGGTGTTGACGTGGATGTGGAGTCTGCGGGCCGTCTCCTCCCACCGGCCTCCGGAGAAGATGAAGGCTTCGAGCGTCTCGAGCAGCCGGGTGTCCCTCCTGGCGTCGTACTCCACGATGGGTCCGAGGAGGGTGTTGCGGAATGCGGCGAGTACGTCCTGGTCCTGCAGGGCGAGCAGCAGGGCCTGTGACTCGACCCGATCGTGCACGACGTATCCCTTCCCCGGTTCCCTGCGGGCGAGCTCCGCGGCCTGGCGCGCCTGGATCAGACTGCGCCTGAGCCCGTCCACCCCTCCGGCAGGACTTCCCACCCCGACGGCGCGTCCGGAACCGAGCGCCAGGGCCACCTCTCTCCCGACCTCGACGAGGTCCGGCTTCTCCCTCGTGGGCTGGAAGATGGCCGTTGCGTCTCCCTTCCAGACGGCGACGACCGCCTCTCCTCCCAGGGCGGTGAGCGCCCGTTGTATCCGGCCGGCGTCATCCTCCGGGGTGCCGCTCCTGACCACGAGCCCCACGAGCTGTCCCTCCGGGTCGAGCCCGTAGGCCCTGAGCCGCCCGGCGGCGAACCGGGTGCGGCCTGTGAGCACCCCCTCGACCAATTCGGCGGCGAGCCTCCGCTCGGCCTGCCGGAGCTCCTGCTCGTGGGCCAGGACGAATTCCAGGAGGGGTATGGCCTGACCGATCGCAGCCCGCTGCCGGGGCCCGAGCTTCCGTGGCGAGGAAGCTACGACGAGCCTCGCTACGGGTCGCTCTCCGGAGATCACTGGAAACCTGGTGGTCTCCTCTCGTGGTACCCCATTGTCGGGGGTGTTTCTTTCGCTCCTGGGCTCTTCCCCATGTCTTTCCAGCCACACCCGGGAGCCGAGCTCTTCCCCAAGCACCTTCAACACACCGCGTACTCCCCCGGGAAGCGAGGAGATCGAACGTATGAGCCTTTCATTGTACGCCAGGCTGCGCCTGAGTTCCGCCTCCCGGCGCCGCTGCAGGTACTCGAAGAACCGCCGCTCGATAGCGATGAACGGCGTCTTCGTCGGGACCGAGATGAGCGGCAGGCGCGCCTTTCTACAGGCCATCACAACCTCGTCCGGCACCCGGGCATCTTCAGCCAGCAGCCCCCAACCGAGCGCCACCACCCCGCTTCGCTGCAGCGCCCCGACGAATTCCTTCACCCTCCCGCCCCGCTCCCTCCACACTCCGGCACTCAGGATGAGTTCTCCTCCCTGAAGGTACGGCGACGGGTCGAGGAGCTCGGTCACGTGCACCCACCTCACCGGCCTCTCGAGACCGCCGTCTACTATCACCTCGAGCGAGAGCGAGCGATCCTCGACGAAGTCCCGCAGCGTTATCTCCCGTTTCATGGCCGTGATTGTAGGTTCCTACAACGGGTTATGGAAGGATGTGTAGGTAAGTACATTTTGTTTCTAGTTCTCTCGGAGTAGACTGCGGGCGGAGAACGATTTCGGTGAGCTGAGATATCGGGAGTCAGGGGAAAAGATGGAGGAAAGAGCAGGGAAGATAGAGGTACGTTCCATAGACTACGTGCCGCAGAGCGAGCGGCACGGGAAGGTCTGGTATCAGGGGCCGTTCTGGTTCACGGGCAATTTCGTCCTGGTGACGATGGTGACCGGGTTCATCGGGCCGGGGATGGGCTTGAGCCTCGGATGGTCCGTGCTCGCGGTCCTGCTCGGTTCGTGCTTCGGTACGTTCTTCATGGCGTTCCACGCCAACCAGGGGCCCAGGATGGGTTTGCCGCAGATGATCCAGAGTCGCGCCCAGTTCGGGCTCCGGGGTGCCGTGTTCCCGTTCGCTGCGGCCGTCTTCGTATACATAGGTTTCAACGTCTTCGATGTCATCCTGGCCTCGCAGGGGCTGGACACGGTGCTTTCGCTCAGCCGCTACGTGTGGTATCCGCTTTTGATCGCGGTGGCCGTGACCATCGCGATAGTCGGGTATGACCTTTTGCTGTTGGTGCAGCGGTGGCTCACCTACGTGCTCATCGTGGTCTTCGGGATACTCACCATCTACGCGTTGGTCTCGCTGCCGCTGGGCTCGATCGGACACGGCGGCGGATGGAGCGGGACCGCTTTCCTGGTGCAGTTCGCCGCGGCGGCGGGGTACCAGATCTCCTACGCCATCTACGTCTCGGACTACTCACGCTACCTCTACGAGGACGTCTCCGCGCCGGGTGTGATCTCCTGGACCTATGCCGGGGCTGCGGGTTCTGCGGTGTGGCTGATGTCGCTCGGGGCGGTCTTCGCCTCCTCGCTGCCGCACCCGGACGCGATCGCGAGCGTGCAGGAGGTCGGAAACCGGCTCTTCCCAGGCTTCGGGACGCTCGCGGTGGTCGTGGGGTCGGTCGCGCTCGTTACGATCATGGCCGTGAACGCCTACGGGGCGATGCTGACCAGCGCGAGCGGGGTCGATGGATTCAGGCCCGTCAGGCCGACGCTGCGGGTGCGCGTGATCGGGATAGTCGTTTTCTCGGTGGTGGTGCTCGCGGTGGCGCTCGCCATCCCGGAGAACTACCTGAACAGCTTCAATAACTTCGTCCTTCTCATGCTCTACTTCCTGGTGCCCTGGACCGCGGTCAACCTGGTCGACTTCTACTTCGTGCGCCATGGCCACTACGCGATAACCGAGCTCTTCAACCACCGGAACAGCATCTACCACGACTGGTCCTGGCGTGGACTCGTTGCATACTTCGCCGGGCTTATCGCGATGGTCCCGTTCTTCAACACGACGTTCTACGTCGGCCCCGTCACGAAAGCCCTCGGCGGGGCGGACATCTCGTTCGTCGTCGGGCTCGGGGTCTCGGGTATCCTCTACTACGTTCTGAGCCGGGGGCTGGACCTTGCGCGGGAGACCGGCGCTATCCGCGAGAGCCGCAAGATGCTGGAGGAGAGCAGGACTTGAGCGTCCGGGTGGCATGCTGCCAGGTGGCGCTCGCGGTCGGGGAGGTCGGGCGCAACCGCGGGAGGGTCCTGGAGGCGGCAGAGCGCGCCGCCCGCGAGGGAGCAGGTATCGTCGTCCTCCCGGAGCTCTCCAACTCCGGCTACGTCTTCCACGATCTCGCCGAGGCGCACCACCTCGCCGAGCCGCTCGACGGACCCACGGTGCGGGGGTGGATGGACCTCAGCCGCAGGAGCGGGGCCGTCGTTGTGGGCGGGCTGTGTGAGGATCGTGGCGGGCGTATCTCCAACACCGCCGTCCTTGTCGATCCTTCGGGGGAGGTGACCGTCTACCGCAAGGCACACCTGTGGGGTGAGGAGACGCTCTTCTTCGAGCCCGGCGACGAGGAGCCGCCGGTGGTCGAGACGGACTTCGGCAGGGTTGGGGTCGTGATCTGCTACGACCTGGAGTTTCCCGAGTGGGTCCGGCTCGCGGCCCTCGCCGGCTGCGACATCCTGTGCGCCCCCACGAACTGGCCGCTCTACCCGCGGCCTGCAGGGGAGCGTCCGATGGAAGTCGTGCGGGTGCAGGCGAACGCCGCGGCCAACCGCATCTTCATCGCCGCCTGCGACCGGGCGGGCCCCGAGCGGGGCGTGCGGTGGGTCGAGGGCTCGGTGATAGCCGACCCGGACGGCTGGCTGCTCGCCGGACCGCGGGAGGGAGAGGGTATCATCAGCGCCAGCTGCGACCTTGCCACCGCGCGCGACAAGCGCATCGGGGAGCGCAACGACGTGTTCGCCGACCGCCGCCCGGAGCTCTACGGAGACGTGGTGAAGACGAACGAAGAGAGGAGACAGGAGGCTAGATGACCCGTTACGAGCCGGCGAATTCCTTCGAGACGCCGCGTTTCTCGGACGTGAGGACCTTCATGCGCCTGCCCAACACGAGGGACCTCGAGAACGCCGACGCTGCAGTGGTCGGAGCACCGTTCGACACCGGGGCGACCTTCCGGGCCGGGGCCCGCTTCGGCCCGGAAGGCATACGTTCGGTCTCGCACCTGCTGCGGAGGTACAACCCCTCGCACGGGATAGACCTCTTCGATCACCTCTCGGTCATAGACTACGGCGACGTCGCGGTGGTCCCGGGCTACATAGAGGAGAGCTACCGCCTCATCGAGGAGGGGCTCGCACCGATCCACCGGGCGGGCGTGATCCCCGTCGTGCTCGGGGGCGATCACTCGATAGCCCTTCCCGAGCTGCGGGCCGCGGCCGCGGTGCACGGACCGCTCGCCCTCGTGCAGTTCGACTCCCACCCGGACACCTGGGACTCATACTTCGGGATGAAACACACCCACGGCACTCCCTTCAAACGCGCCGTCGAGGAAGGGCTGCTGCGTCCGGAGAAGTCTGTTCAGGTCGGGATGCGCGGCTCGCTGTACGACGCCTCCGACTGGGAGGCATCCAGGGAACTCGGCTTCGAGCTCATCCCGACCGACGAGGTGCGCGAGATCGGCATCCCCAGGACCATAGAGCGCATCCGGGAGCGGGTCGGGGATGCGAAGGTCTACGTCTCTTTTGATGTGGACTTCGCCGACCCCGCCTACGCCCCCGGGACCGGGACGCCCGAGGTCGGGGGATTCACCAGCCGCGAGGCGCAGGAGCTCGTGCGGGGGCTCGCCGGGGTGGATCCCGCGGGCTTCGACGTCGTCGAGGTCTACCCCGCCTACGACCCGGCCCAGATCACGGCGTTGCTCGCCGCCAACGTCGCCCACGAGTTCCTCGCGCTCATCGCCCTGGCTAAGAAGAACTCCTCCAGGTAGATCGAAGCTCTCAGCCTGTCGTCCCCTTCTGCACGCAGGGAGGCTCGGGTCCGAGCTCTTCCGGACTCTCCTCCCCGCGTGCTTCGTCGCCCGGCATCAGTTCGTCCGCGAGCGTTACGATGAACGCCGCGGCGGGTATCGCGAGGAGTACCCCCACGAGCCCGAGGAGCTTGCCGAAGGCCAGAAACGAGACGATCACCGCGACCGGGTGCAGCCGGACCTCTCGTCCGACGATGATCGGCTGGACGACGTGGCTGTCGAACTGGTTGAGCGCGAAGAAGAGAAGGATCACCAGGACCATCTTCAGGGGGGAGATGGTCAGCGCGAGCAGCGCCGGAAGAAGCCCTCCGAGTATCGGTCCGAAGTACGGGATGATCTCGAGCAGCCCAGCGAGCACGCCGAGGGTGAGCGGCAGCGGTATGCCGAGCAGCCAGAGCCCCACGCCGGCTCCCGTCCCGATGATCGCGATCGCGAGTAGCAGGCCGATCAGCCATCCCCGCAGCCTTCCCTCCAGGTTGGTGACTATGTCGTGGAACTCGTGCCGTCTGCCCTCGGGGACGAAGCGCGCTATCCCCCGGATGAGTGATCCCGGATCGTTCGCCATGTACAGGGAGAGTACCACTACCGCTATGGTGTCGATGAGCATGTTCGTCGCCTTCCCCAGCAAGGTCGGCACCGAGCCGAGAAGGCCCGTCAGGTATCTCTGTAGGTGGCTCAGGTCGCTGGAGAGGTTGGGGAAGAAGCCCAGCCGCGCATGGAGCTGGTGCGAGAGATTCTCCAGCGAGCTTATGTAGGCCGGCGTCAGCCGGGCCAGCGTCACCACCTCGTGCGCGATGTGTGGGAGCATCACGAGCCAGATGAACGCCACCACCGCGGTGAGCAGGCCGAGCAGGATCGGGACGGCCGCCCAGGAGCGGATGCCGAACCGGCCCAGAAGCAGCACCAAAGAGCGCAGGATGAGCGCGAGGATCGCGGAGATCGCGATTAGCTCGATCACCGGGATGAGCTCGTAGAGCACCACCAGCGCCGCGGCGACCAGCACCGGCACCGCCAGCGGAGCACCGCGCCGGAACCAGCCCGGCTCGCGTCCGTCCCGCTGCATCCGGCTCTCGCTCTCCGGTGGGGCCTCGCTCATCTGCCTCCGTTTCTCCCGGTGCCGGGGTTTGCCCGGCGGTTCTGTGTCCGCGAGGCTATTGTATTCCTGTCCGGTGCCTTTCCTAAGCTGGAATCCCGCTCAGTCGACGAAGAGCTTGGAGATATTCGGCCTGGTGAAGAGGTCCACCGTCCAGTCGAAGAGCACCTGCGCCCGGTTGAGGTTGTAGCCTAGCTCGTAGAGGTAGACTCCCTTCCAGATTAGAGCGCCGAGCAACCCGCTCACCCTGACGCCGAGTATGTCGGTGAGTGCGCCGGTCTCACCGAGATCCACGAGCTGCCCGAGATGCTGGTAACGGAAGGGGATGGGTTCTTCGCCTCTGATCTCCGCGGCCAGGTTCAACGCGGCGCTCCTCCCCTCCTGCTCGGCCGACTGGGCGAGCGCGGGGACGGGGGGACCGTCGTAGTCGATCGTTATGCAGTCCCCGACCGCGTAGACGCCGGGCCTGTCTTTTACCCGCATGTACTCGTCGACGATTATCCTTCCCCGCTTGTCTTTTTCGACCTCCAGGCCCTCGACCAGCGGCGGCGGCTGTATCCCGGCGGCCCAGACGGTGGTGCGTGCCGGGAGCGTCCTCCCGTCGGAGAGCTTTACGTGCTCCGGAGATACCTCTTCCACCTTGGTGTTGTTTATGACCTCCACCCTCTGGGCGGCGAGGCGTCGGGAGGCTGCGTTGGCGAGCGAGGGGTCTATGCCCTGCAGGATCCTCTCACCAGCGTTGATGAGAACCAAACGCACCCGGTCGAAGTCCACGTTCGGGTAGTCGTCTTCGAGCACGTCGAAGATGAGGTCGTGGGCGTCGGCTACCCCTTCGACGCCGGTCGGGCCTCCGCCGACGAAAACAAAGGTGAGATGCCCCTCGGGCACCCTGCTGCGCAGCCGCTCGGCTTCCTCGAAACGGTCTATGATCCTGCCGCGCACCTCGAGCGCCTCCCGCAGGCCCTTGAGGTCTATCGCGTGCTCCTTCGCGCCCTTCGCCCCGAAGAACGCCGTCTGGCTCCCCGGTGCCAGGATGAGGTGGTCGTAGTCGCACTCCCCGAACTCCGTCCTGATCTTCTTGCGCTCGAAATCCACCCCCACAACCTCGCCCTGGAAGAACTCGCCCCCTCGGGGTATGACCAGCCGTCTGAGCGGGTAGGCCATGTGCCGGACCTCGACGTTGCCGGAGATCGCCGAGGGGACCATCGGCCAGAAGGTCGTGTAGTTCACCCGGTCGAGCAGCAGTACCCCGAGCTCCTCGCTCCCGGCGAAGCTCTGCGCCAGCTGATCGAAGGCCGCGATACCTCCGAAGCCGCCGCCGACTATGACCACCTTGCGCCGCGCCTCCTGGTAGGAGATGCCGAGCCTCTCCGGTCTGCGCCGTCGCGCATACAGACCGGCGGCTCCGAGCGCGGCCGCCGTCAGAAGCCTCTTCCTCACCGCCCTTACCTCCGTCTTCGCTTGCAACCACCCGTTTTCCAGAGAAGAGTCTACCTGTATGAGGTTGCCGCTGCTTTATCTGGAAGATGCCCGCGCCCTGCTGTACACTACCCCCCCGAGGGGAGCTTCCGCCGGAGGAAGCTGAGAGGGCGCCGTTCTCTTACGGTGGCGCCGACCCTTTGAACCTGATTCGGGTAATGCCGACGGAGGGACGAAAAGATGAACGGCTTCTCACCACGCTCTTGCCTTCTCCCCGATCCTGACTTGGAGCTCCTGCCGTGAGCGCGCCCTTCAACCCGCGTCCGGTACCCCCCGATGAGCGTACGCTCGGGGCCTGGGACTACACCGTTCTGTGGGGCAGCTACGGGGCCGGGCTCCTCGTCATGGTCGCCGGCACCCTGCTCGTGCCGGCTTTAGGGTTCGGAGCCGCGATCGCGGCCATCGTGGCCGGGACGGTCATCGGGAACCTGATCCTGCTGGTCCCCACCGTGATGGGGGCGGACCACGGTCTCCCGACGATGGCCTCCCTGCGCCCGACGCTCGGCTCCGCCGGATCCTACCTGCCATCCGTGGTCAACGTCGTGCAGCTCGTCGGCTGGACGGCCTTCGAGCTGATCATAATGACCCGGGCGGCCGGTGCCATCACCCACCGTCTGCTCGGGACCTCGCTGCACTGGTTCTGGCTGGTGTTCTTCACGCTCGTCTGCGTGGCTTTCGCTCTCGGCGGGCCGCTGGTGGTGGTGAGGGTGTGGCTGGAGAAGGTGGGTATATGGCTGCTTCTGCTGACCACCGTATACCTGACCTACTACCTGCTCTCGCACTACGGCCTCTCACGCGCGCTCTCTCAGCCGGGGAAGGGAGGCCTCACCTTTCCGCAGGCGGTAGACATCGTCGTGGCCATGCCGCTCTCGTGGCTCCCGCTCGCCGCCGACTACAGCCGCTTCGCCCGCAGCGCCCGTCGTGCCGCGCTCGGCACCTACGTCGGGTTCTTCGTCACCAACATCTGGTTCTACGCCCTCGGGGCGCTCGCCGTGCTCGCGCTCGGTACGAGCGGCATCGTGCAGGCGATACTCGCCCTCCCGATCGGGGTCGCAGCCCTGATCCTGGTGCTCGTGGACGAGACGGACAACGCCTTCGCCGACCTCTACTCCTGCGCGGTCTCGGCGGGGAACATCTTCTCCCGCGTACCGCAGCGGGCTTTCGTCGTCCTCTTCGGCGTGGTGGCCTTCGTCGCCGCGGCCGTGCTTCCCATGGGGCGCTACGAGTCGTTTTTGTTCCTGCTCGGCTCGGTCTTCGCCCCGCTCTTCGGCGTCGTCACCGCCGACTACTTCCTGCTGCGCCGCCGCAGGATCGACGCGGATGCCGTCTACGAGAAGAGCGGACCCGCCTTCGACTGGATGGCCGTGTTCTCGTGGGCTGTGGGCGTCGCCGCCTATCAGTTCATCACCCGCGATCTTCCCCAGGTGGGAGCTTCGATACCTTCTTTCGCCCTCGCCGGGGTGCTCTACCTCGCCTTGCGCGCCGGCGCGCAGCTCTCGTCCGCCCGGGGTGGCTCCCGACGGCGCGTGCGGGGAGGATGAAGATTGGCGGGAAAATTTTTCGAAAATTTTCGCAAAATCCTAAAGCCCTCTCTCTATCCGGCCGATAAACCGGTTGCAGCGAGACCTGGACCGATCGAGCGGGAAGACCAGGCGGGAAGATGTATGGAAGGAGATGGTTGATGCTGCTCTGGATAGGGAAAAAGCTCGAGCAAATGAAGGAGGCCCGGCGCGACGAACGCGGCTTCACCCTCATCGAGCTCCTCGTCGTCGTGATCATAATCGGGATACTCGCCGCGATAGCGATCCCGACGTTTTTGGGGCAGAGAGCAAAGGCAGAATCTGCTCGAGCGGAGGCTAATGTGCGTGAAGCTGCATCAGCCGAGCAGGTTGCAAACACCCAGGGTGGATCTTACGTGCCGGTTGACCAGTTGGGACCCTATGGCTTCAACGGTTCCAATCCTCCAGTCGATGGTAATGGTACCGGCGACACATACTGTGTTCACTCTAGCGGAGGTGGGGTCGATTGGAAGATGACCCAGGATGATGGGGCTCCGGTGCAAGGTACCTGTCAGTGACCTCATTCGGTAGCATAAACTGAAAGTTTCGCGCCCCTTCCGGGGCGCCTTTTTGTACACTGCCACCGGCCGGAGAGAGAAAGGAATCTAATTGAACCAGGCAGAACCATTCAGGGGTGCGCTGTGGGTGTCTCTGCTGGTTGTACTGGCAGCCGTGCTGACGCTGCTGCAGCCGGCGGACCCCGCGCACGCCCGGGAGGTTGAGGTCGGTGCCCCGCAGCTCCACCGCATCGCGCTCCAGCTTGGTCCTGCCTTCGACCCGGCGCTCGTCCACGCCGGTGGCAGCGGTTCTCAGATCGTGGGCGGCAAGCCCGTGCCGAACGGGAAATATCCTTTCATGGCGGTCTTGCAGGTCGGGGTCAGGGGAGGAGGGGAGGCCCTCTGCG
>Ga0207747_1000816_pt1 | contig 28458 bp, 24 predicted proteins | sample HigsolmetaGSP11D_FD_184839 | JGI IMG/M metagenome (GOLD analysis project Ga0207747, IMG submission 184839) | High solid enriched microbial communities from the Joint BioEnergy Institute, USA - SP1-1-D (SPAdes) | ecosystem: Engineered > Bioreactor > SSF (Solid state fermentation) > Aerobic >...
TTGTCCGAATGTACCTTATAAAGCTGCTATGGTTCATTCAGGCCGGATCTTTTTGTCCGAACGTACCTTATAAGGCTGCTAACGTCCGTTCATTGGGCATTTCTTTGTCCGAACGTACTTTATAAGGGTGCTATGGTTCATTCATTGAGCAATTCTTTGTCCGAATGTACCTTATAAAGCTGCTATGGTTCATTCAGGCCGGATCTTTTTGTCCGAACGTACCTTATAAGGCTGCTAACGTCCGTTCATTGGGCATTTCTTTGTCCGAACGTACTTTATAAGGCTGCTAACGTCCGTTCATTGGGCATTTCTTTGCCCGAACGTACTTTATAAGGCTGCTAAGGTTCATTCAGGCCGGATCTTTTTGTTCGAACGTACTTTATAAGGCTGCTATGGTTCATTCATTGAGCATTTCTTTGCCCGAACGTACCTTATAAGGCTGCTAACGTCCGTTCATTGGGCATTTCTTTGTCCGAACGTACTTTATAAGGCTGCTAACGTCCGTTCATTGGGCATTTCTTTGTTCAAACGGTCTTTAAAATGCTTTGAGCGGGACAGTTCCAATAAACGACTATTGGGAAAGCACCTTTTTCTTTCATATGGATAAAAATCGCGCGCTCAAACAATCCCTGCGCCGCGGGCTTTTTCCTCCTTGGCGTGAATGTAGCGCGTGCATTCCACTGTCAAATCATAGCGGTCGAGCGGCGTAATCAAGTAAATGCCGTTGAAATACCCAAGCGCGGCGTCGATCAGGCTGCGGCTGATGGCGAGGCTTTCTTCACGCGCTTTGAGCGGGTCGCCCTGCGTTTTTTCCATCGCCGTTAAAATTTCATCCGTAAGCGTGATGCCCGGCACTTCGTTGTGCAGGAAGTTCGCGTTCCGGTAGCTCGTGAGCGGCATGATGCCAAGGTAGATCGGCGCGTCCAGATGCTTGGTCGCTTCATGCACCTGTAAAATTTTTTCCTCGCTAAAAACCGGCTGGGTGATAAAGTAATCGGCGCCGCTTCGGATTTTACGCTCGAGCCGGCCGACCGCTTTGTCGAGGTTACGGACATTCGGGTTAAACGCGGCCGCGACGGAGAAATTCGATTTCCTTTGCAGCGATTTGCCGGAGTAAGAGATGCCTTCGTTGAACTGCTTGATCATCGCGATCAGGTCCATCGACGATAAATCGTACACGCTTGTCGCCCCAGGGAAGTCACCGATTTTCGACGGGTCACCCGTGACGGCGAGCACTTGGTCAATCCCGAGCGCGGCAAGCCCCATCAAGTGCGACTGCAGGCCGATCAAGTTGCGGTCGCGGCACGTAATATGGACGAGCGGACGGATGCCGTGCTTTTCTTTTAAAATCGCGGCAATTGCGATGTTGCTGATGCGCGGGCTTGCAAGCGAGTTATCCGCCATCGTGAGTGCGTCAATGCCGGCATCGTGCAGTGCTTTTGCCCCTTCGAAAAAGCGTTCGGTGCGCAGAGTTTTCGGCGTATCGAATTCAACAATAATGGACCGCCGTTTTTTCGCGATTTCATGGAGCGGCGGTTCGCGGTGCTGCGCGGTCACGGCGATCTCGATTTTCGGCGGGCGTACCGTTTTTTCGGTGACCGGTGCGAGGCCTTTGATCCCTTCTGCAATCGCTTTAACATGTGCCGGGGTTGTGCCGCAGCAACCCCCGATCAAGCGGACGCACTGCTCGACAAGTTTTGCGGCGCATGTTTTAAAATAATCGGCGTTATTCGTGAACGTGACCCTGCCGTCCTCGTAATCTAAAAGGCTCGCATTCGGGTAAGCGGACAAATAGGCATGCTCCGGGAGCGGAATTTCCTCAAACGACTGGATCATATGGTGCGGACCAAGCCGGCAGTTCAGACCGATCACGTCGGCGCCGCGGTTTTCGAGTTCTTTGAAAGCTTGCGCGACCGGGGTGCCGTTTTGCAATACGCCCGGTTCGACAAGCGAAAACTGGGCGATGACCGGGACGTCTGCCTCTTTTTTGGCAATGTCCACGACCGTGAATAATTCTTCCGCGTCAAAATACGTTTCGAGCAAAAGCGCGTCCACCCCTTCGCTCAGGAGGTGGAAAATTTGCTCGCGGAATGTGCGCTTGATTTCCGGGAGTGTGGCTTCTGTTTTGCGGTGTCCGCGGATGCCGCCGACCGTTCCGAGGATAAACGTTGATGGATTTGCGGCCTGTTTGGCGATACGGACCGCTTCTTTGTTGATATCGCTCACTTTTTCCTCGAGACCGTACTGGGCGAGCTTGATGTAATTGGCGCTGTAAGTATTTGTTTGGATAACGTCCGCCCCCGCTTCGATGTAAAAGCGGTGGATCGCGTGGATATCATCGGGATGGGTTAGGTTGAATTCCTCGTAACACGTGTCGGCGCCATACGCATACAGCAGCGTCCCCATCGCCCCGTCCGCAACAAGTATGCGGTTTTGCAGCGTTTCAAGAAGGTCCAATGGTTTACACTCCTTTTTGATGGTATGAAAAAAGCCCCCTGGGAAAAGGAGGCGCGATTTTACAAAGTGTCTCCTTATCTATCAGGCATGCCTGTTGGATTTAGCACCGGGCCGGATGGCTGGTTGCTGAGGTTTCACTGGGCCAAGTCCCTCCACCTCTCTTGATAAGGGTATTCAGCTGAACGTGCGTAATATTTCGATTTATTTATACTTTACACTTATTCTGATGCAAGGACAAGGGGGAATTTTTATATCTGAAAAGCGTTTGGTGAATGGATTGTGGAACTTTCTGTGCGGCGGCCGTTTGGAATGGATTTCCTCTTTTTGACGTTTCTTGCGCTATCCAGTATAATGGATTGCGGCAATTTTTAATGATATCTCTTTCCTTAATATATTAGGGAAATATTGAGGACGGGAGTGATTGCGCATGATCCGGCAATTGGAGATGAAAAACAGTGCGGCGGCTTCTGCTGTGTGGGCGCTGCAAATTCCGGCCTATAAAAAAGAAGCCGGACTGATCGGTTTTGACGGGATCCCGCCGCTTAATGAGCGGGTGGAAGATTTAATGGCGAGTACGGAAAAGTTTTATGGGTATTTCGTTGGGGAAAAGCTTGCCGGTGTGGTTTCAGTTGAACGGACGGGCGATTGTGTCATGATCTGTCGGCTGTTTGTCGGGGAACATTTTACCCGCCGCGGGATCGCGCGCAAACTGCTGGAATTTGTGCTCAGCCTGCCCGGCGCCGGCCGGTTTGAAGTGAGTACCGGCGAAAAAAATATCCCGGCTGTCTCGCTGTACTTGAGCATGGGTTTTACGGAGACGGGGAGAACCGAAGTTGCGGACGGGGTTTGGTTGGTGCGGTTCAGGCTTTGATTTTGGTTTGTGAAAAATTTCTCGGATTATCAAAAAGGAGACATCTCTTCCCTGCTTTTTCTTCCTTTCGCTGATTCTTTGCATCTTTCCGCTGATTTTTTTGGCCTTACTGCCGATTTATTGGTCAAGTCCGCTGATTTCTCCCAAGGTTCCGCTGATTCTTCCTATGGTTGGATGGGAGACAGCCGGAGTTTTAGAGTTGTACACGGGATGTCCCCTTTTCCTTTGCTTTTTCTTTCACTGTTTTCTCTAATTCCGTAATCGGATAGGTCGAACGATATGTTCGCTTAGTATCTTTCACCGCTAAAGAATAAAAAATAAGGGGGACTTCCATAGCCCCCAATTATTCCTCATCCAAAAACTTCTTAATTTCTTCTGTATTTTTTGCTTTGTCCACTTCCAGGACGGCGCCGACTTCCGGATAGTAGGCATCGGTATAAGTGCCCGCAATTGGAACTGTCATGGTTTTCACCTTAAGGTTTTCGCCGAGCACCACGTCTTTCACCAACGCGAGAATGTCCATTTTACTCATATTTGTGGAAAGGTAAGGCTGAATCGTTCCAAGCAGTTTTGGTGCTTTGGCAAGGCCGTTTACGCTGAATACTTCTTTTTGAAGCGCTTTTAACACTTTTTGCTGGCGTGCAACCCGGCCGAAGTCGCCTTGTGCGTCTTTTCTGAAGCGTGCGTAGGCGAGCAGTTCTTTCCCATGCATGAGCTGTTTGCCCGGGTAAAGCGTCATGCCAATGTTTTTCGACATTTTATGTTCCACATTGATCTCGATGCCCTGTGGAGCCAAAGTGTCGACAATTTTCACGAAGCCTTGGAAATCCACAAGCGCGTAATACTGCACATCGATGTCAAAATTGGCTTTGATTGTTTTTCTCAGCAGTTCAACGCCGCTTTTCTGGTTGTCTAAATTGCCCAGATAATAGGCAGTATTGATTTTATAGTTTTTATAACCCGGGATTTCCGCATAGATATCCCGCATGATTGAAACGAGTTTGACCTGGTTCTTTTTCGGGTCATACTGGGCAATCATAATGGTGTCCGTTCTGGAATCTTCTTTGCCTCTCCTATCGATCCCGAGCAGCAAAATATTGGTTCGGCCATTGGCATCTTTTTTTCCATTAAACTCTAAATTATCCATATTCAAGGCATCGCCCGGTTTCGTTTGGTGGACGCCTGCGTAATATTGATAGGCTGTATATCCCGCTCCGGTTACGATCAGCAATAAAAAGAGCAAAAGAAAAACCCTGCGCCAACGGACTTTTGCCCGTCTCTTCTTCCTATTCGATACTCTTGATTCCATAGAATCCCTCTTGTTTTTATAGTCTGTCTTCATTATTATTATCTAAAAGCCGCGTTTTGTCACGAGTATTTTGCTGGAATTTTGTTTTTCTTGTCGAAGGGATTCTGTTTGTAAAAATTTACATAAACTTTATATAATGTTAAAAATCTTTTAACAGTGGCTTGGTATGATGCTTTTGTGCAGGGATAAGCCGCAGATAGGCGTCCACTTGAACGTGCCTTATCTCAGCTGTTTGAGCTTGTTTTTCTTAGAGCTAATCCCCCTTTTTTGCCGCCTGCTAGATGCCGGCGGTTTTTTATAGATTTTTTATCTTGATTTTAAGGATTTTTTAATTATCGGCAAGTATACTCAAAAATGTAAGGAGGCAGTGGTTAACCCCCCAGTGCCAGTGCCTCCCACTTTTCACAACTTTATACTAATCCCCTTTACCCCGCCGCCTGCCCTTGTGCGGCGGTTTTTTATTGTTTAAGAGGTGTTAAGAATTTTTTAATTTGCCCCTTGTATACTTATTCTCGTAATTAGGCAAGTGAGTAAACCTAGCCCTTACGCTTTTTCATAACTTGATACCCCCTTTTTGATCGTTGCTTTTCGCTGCGTTTTTTTATTTCGATCTTAAACAGCGTTAAAGTTTTTTAATTCAGCGCTTGTATACTTGTCTTATCACTAAGGTAGTGAATCACACTTTTTCTCAACTCCCCCTTTTCCGTCCTTCTGCTTGATGCAGGCGGTTTTTTTATGTATGTTAAGGATTTTTTTATCTGTGTGTTGTATACTTGTTTTGTAAAGGCAGTGAGCACAAACAGCCCTTTACTTTCTTAATCCCCTTTTAGCCGTCTGCTTCGTGCAGCGGTTTTTTTATGATTCCGTGGGGCATTAAGACTTTTTTAATACTGCGCTTGTATACTTGTCTTTGTAATAAGGCAAGTGAGCTTACTAAGCTTACACTTTTTCATAGCTAACCCCCCTTTTTTGGCCGTTGCTTTTCGCAGCGGTTTTTTTTATTTCGATCTTAAACAGCGTTAAGGTTTTTTTAATTCAGCGCTTGTATACTTGTCTCATCACCAAGGTAGTGAATCACACTTTTTCTCAACTCCCCCTTTTCCGTCCGTCTGCTTGATGCAGGCGGTTTTTTTGATAAATCCTGATCCCTGCCAAGTCCGCTCGGGTTGCAAGCAGGCCCGTTTCATGAAACATAAATATAAGCTCTCTTCTTTCTCATGTAAAAGGCCCCCTTTACATAAGAAACTTTGCTCGAACGGCCATGGGCAGCAAAAGCGGGGCATCTGAAAAATCCGTAAACTGCTATTGCGACAGGCGCTTCATTATTCATTCATTCTTCGGTTGTAAACAACTCTCGACCAAAAGAAAATTGCACAGCCGATTAATAAAATTGTCAATTGCCATCCAGAGTCATCTTTGGTAAAAAAATCATATAATGACCAAATTCAAAGTGCTACAGTATAAAATATAAATCCATATTTTGCAGATTGGTCGCTCTGATATTTTTCCATTTCATCAACTTTTCTGAATTTAATTATTGTTCCTCCCCATAATAAAATAATTTTTCAATTTGTGTGTTCAGATGAATTGATAACTTAAATGCCAAAGCCAGACTCGGGTCATATTTGTTATTTTCAATGGCATTTATGGTTTGTCTTGTCACTCCACATTTATTTGCAAGTTCCTCTTGTGATAGCTTTAAATGTTTTCGTATGTTCCTAATATTATTCTTCAATTCAACCACCTAAAAAGTAAAAAACTCTTTACATTTACGATTCTAATTTATTTCTCAAAAATGTCAAATGTATTTTACATTTTTTAAAATGCAAAAAGCAGGGGTATTCACTTCCCCTGCTTTTTGCACCAACCAGTAGTCAGGATCTTTTTTTCTTCCGGTACATGGAAAAGGCGATATAGGCAATGATGACGATGACTGCGATGGCGCCGACCGGCTTGACGTAAGGCGCGGCAGCTTCATCGATTTGCGCCCAGTTCGATGCGAGGCGCTCGCCGAGAAAGATAAACAGCACCGACCACGGGATAGTGGCAAGCAGCGTGTAAAAAATAAATTTTGCATACGACATTTTCGCAATGCCGGCCGGGATCGAGATCGCTTGGCGGATGACCGGGATGAAGCGCCCTGTAAAAATCACGCCAGCCCCGTATTTATTGAACCACTTTTCGGCGACATCAATATGCCTTTCATGAATGAGCAGATATTTTCCGTATTTTAACAAAAACGGGCGGCCGCCGTATGCGCCGATCCAGTATAAAATCAGCTGGGCAATCAAAATGCCGAATGTACCTGCCGCAATGGCGCCGAAATAATTGATTTCCCCTTTTGAAATTAAATAACCGGCATATGCCAGGACGATTTCACTCGGAATGATTTCGATCGCCAGCCCGATGGCAACGCCGAAATAACCTAAATCTGCAAGTGTTGTCAACATCTGCGTGACAAAATCTGAGAACATTTTTCCCCTCCAAAATTTGCTTTTCAACCACTCTTCCATCATACCGATTTTTCATATGATGTGGAAGATCTCCAGCAGCAAAATATTCAATCCGAGCCAAACGCCGCCGAACACGTACCCGCCCGCGATGTTGCTCGGGACTTCAAGGCCGAAAAAGATATGGCTGACGGCCGCAAACAAAAGGACGGCAAGCAAAAGCACATCCATAAACGTATGGATCCAAAACACTTCGGCATGCCGGACGACCAAATACGTAAAATAGCCGTAAATGATCAAAATCATGATGGCCTGATCACTCGGGAATGAGAAGACAAAATGGGAAAAGGTCGGGACCTCCGTTGCCGACATGCGGTGGAACACCTCATGCAGCACATTTTGGTACATTTCCCCGCCGATTGTCGCGATGAGCAGGATCAAAAACTCGTGTGTGCGGTCTTTTCCTTTCCAAATGATCCACATTACTGTCATCACCATGACCAGGATCAAAGCCTTCCGGGAGCTGAGCACGAGCAGCCCTTTCATCACGCCTGTCCAATGGTTTTTAAATAACAGCGATACGATTAAGGAAATCACATCGTTAAAATCACTGAAATCTTCACTGAACAAATTTTGGATCATCGTAATCATTAACACGGTTAGAAGCAGGGTCGCCAGCGCCGTACCGAAAATGACGAACTCGGCGCGCACCCGGCTGCGGAAAATGAGCAGCATGCGCCGCAAGACTGCCATCGCGGCCCAGAAAATCTGTTTACGGTAATAACGGAACAGGTAATACGCCGCAATGGCACAAGCGGTCGCAATGCCGCCGATGACCAAATATTTTTTTACCGCCTCGTGGAACTGTTCCCACTGCGGGCCGAGCAGCTTGCCGAGGGATATAAAGGTGGTTGTCCAAATAAAAGCGCCGGAATAGGCAAAGATGGCGAACGACCGGAAAGGCAGTTTCGTAATGCCGGAAAAATAGCCGGTGATATGGCGCACGCCTGGTATAAAATACGCGACAACGAGCAATTTATTCCCGTATTTATTAAACCATCGCGAAGTTTTTTCCAGCTGGTCCGGGCCCAAATGAATGAAGTAGCCGTATTTTTGCAAAAAAGGGGCGCCGAGCCGCTGCCCGATAAAATAAGCGGTTGTCATGCCGACCGAGGTTCCGATATCGGCGATGAAGATGCTCAGGATCCAGTTCAGCTGGTGCATATGAACCATGTAGCCGGCATAGCTCATCAGCACTTCCCCGGGAACCGGAATGGCGATCATTTCCAATAAAAGTGCGAGCAGCAGCACAATATATCCATATTGGTCAACATATGATGTCACGGACATGCACATTCCCTCACTTAAACGACTTCACTAAAACGACCGCTTGATTCCACAAAAAGTTCAACACTCTTACCGCCATTATCGGCCATCAACAGGGGGGTTGTCAAAAGGCAATTGCTTTTTGGGTTTGACCATATGATATTGGAAGATAATAGCCGGAAATGGATATTGAAGAAAACGGCACAGTATCAATTGCTGGATACCGGAGACAAGCAGAAACGCTGTTTTGAACTCTGGAAAAACGGAATTGATGCCTGATTTGCTTTTGAAAAGAGAATAACCCGGAATACATAGATAAAGGCTCAGGGGAAATCAAGTTAATCAGCAAAAGAGGCAGAAAAAGGGCTATCGTTTAGATCAATAGAAACCGATTATTACGACGTACGGGTACTGGAATACGGGGATCTGTGTATTGAGGATCGGGGGGCTGTTTTATGTCCATTATGAAATGGAGTTTTATCAAGATTTTCCCGCCAGTTTTTAAAAAAATTACACGTCGCCTTATAAAATAAACAGGGACCTTCCTAACAAGGGATTGCTAATTTCTGAAACGCCTGCCGGAAAAGAAGCATGAAGAGACCCCTTGTACGAGGGGACCCGCAACTCATAAGGAGCGAAGCGGATTTCGCGATCATCACTCATAAAAAAGGGGTGTCCCTTTCATCCGCTCCGGACCTCAGCCGAGGATTGGATTGACAGGTTATATTCTCTTCTTTTTCCCGCAAGTGATGCACCTGCCTGTATAGTAGTCATATTTATGGTAACCGCGTAAAAAACAAAGTATGGCTTTTAATTTTTTCATTGAAAAACACCTCTTATTAGAGCATTTTAGCAATGGATTTTGAACTACCCGCCACTTATGGTGATTTTCTCGTGAATTCTGGCAACTTTACGTTTTTGTTTTTGATAGTTTTGGGCTTCATCCAGTTTACAGTTGCGTTCTATTGCAAACTCTTTTCGCCTGGAAAGAATGCGTTGTTCTAGCCAGCTTCTTTTCCAATGTGCGAAACCATTTCGGATTGGCAAATATTTCACCTGTTGACAGGATGGCACAATCTTTTATTCCGATGCCCACACCGACAGCCGATCCGGTTTTCGGGAGTTCCTGGACTTCCGTTTCTGCAAGGATGGATACAAAATATTTTCCGCTTGGATTCTGCCGAATGGTGGCGTTCAAAATACGCCCTTCTACTTCCCTGCTTTTTGCAAACTTAACGTATCCGAGTTTGGGTAATTTGATTTTATTTCCAGAGATTGCAATGTTTCCGTTTGTGTACTTTGTTGTGTAGGATTGGACTTTGTTTCTTTTTGACTTAAACCGGGGTGCATTGTTTTGTTTTTTGAAGAACCGGATGTATGCGTCGGCCAGATTTCTGAGTGAGGATTGGATCGCGATGCTGTCAACTTCTTTCAGCCAGACGAATTCTTTCTTGAGTTGGGGCAGTTCAGCAGAACAGGCGCTGTATGTGAGTCCCTTGCCTGTTTCCTTGTATGTGTTATTCCATTTTGCTAAAAAATGATTGAACACAAAACGGGAACAACCGAATGTCTTCGTAATCAGGATTTCTTGTTCTTTGTTTGGATAGATCCGAAATTTGAAGGCTTTATGCACCATCGTCGCTTCTCACTTCATCCATACAGAACACTTGTTTCTATCTTAACATAAGAGGGGGAGTTTTGTCTACCGACAACCGGCATTCATCTCCCGCCTACGCATTGGGGTATCGCACTGCACATTCTTTGAGGCGGGAGTCTTCTGCCGGGAGATGATAAAAAGACCATTACAAATAAATGAAAAACTGAAGTGATAACGTTTCCTATTTCCGAAAAGCCCGCTGCGTTGGCAGGTTTATTGCTGAAGGTGTTCGTATTGGGCGACAGATTGCAGATTTTAACTGCGGCCCGATGGTATTGGACTGCTGCAGTTTGCTGATCCAGGATTCCACGCCCGCGTAAAACTTGTTCAAGGCATCCGTCGCTTTTTCGCGGTTTTCTTTCGATTTTAAGTATTGGTAGCCGGCCACGCCGATCACTGTGTACAAGGGCAACTTTTTCACCGTACACCCCCTCCTAGTTTTCTTCTATTTACCCTCATTATAAGTGAAAAATCGATGGATTTGGAATATTTTGATTTGGATAGGAAATGGGGGCGTTACTTTCCGGAGACTTTTCATTTCATTGAGGATGGGTTTGCGTTACGTTTTGTCGCTTTTCATTCCATTAGGGCCGGGGGGCGTTACGTTCGGGAGGTATTTCGCCCCATTCAAGCCGGCTTTCATTCCATGCGGGCCGAACTTTTTTCGGTCAGGAAATTTTTTACAAACCCCTTTGTTACTTACTTACTTTTAGTAAGTTGATTTTTTGTGTATAATATACTAATAGATGTGAAGTCCCGAATGGGTAGAAAGGGGCGTTTCATGATGGGAAACCAAAGTTTATGTCCCCGTTTTGAGAGGGCATTTCAGTTATTAGGGAAACGCTGGGTCGGTGTGATTATCCGCGTCTTGTCCAATGGGCCGATGCGGTTTAATGAAATGGCGGAGCACATCCCGCATATCAGCCAAAAAGTGCTTTCGGAACGGCTCAAGGAACTGGAAGAACAGGGGATCCTTGTGCGGGAAGTGTACCCGGAAAGCCCTGTCCGGATTGAATACCACCTAACTGAAAAAGGCGAGGCCATCAAGCCCGTCCTCGATGAAGTGCAAAAATGGGCGGACAAATGGGTGGTGCTCGACTAATACAGAAAAGGGGCTGTCCCAAGCCATGAAAAGTAGAGATGATCGCGAACTTACGAAACCCCGGCGGGAAAAGCGAGACCCCTCGTGCTGAGGTATCGGGCGAGGAGACTCGCGACGTATACGAAATACGAGTAAATATCGCGATCATTAAAAATTTTGTTATTAAAGGGGTGTCCTTTGGCCAATTTGGGACTACCCCTTTTCGTTTAGCTTGAAAAGAAAATCGCGAGCAAAAGTGGAACGAGGATCATCAGCCCGATGACGATCCAGCCAAGCGGGTGCGCGAAGTTGATCGTCCATCCGCTGCCGAACCTTTTTTCCACCCAAACGGAAGGGTCGTTGCGATTAAAGTAGAAGACGCCGAGCTTCCAATACTGGTCGTCATCATAATGGGAGCTTCCCTGCACTGCCCCGTTCCCCATGCGGATGCGGCTGCCGCCCTGACCGGTGGTGATCGAAAGGATGACGGCACCGAACAAGATCAAAAGTGCTGCCCCCATGCCGCCGTATGAAAGCCAGCCAACCGGAATCGGGACAATAAAGGAAAGCTGGATCATGAAAAACATCAAAATCAAAATGAACGACGATACCATTGTAAAAGCTGACCATCTGCGCCGGAAACGGACATTTTGCCGGAGCGATTTTTCCGGATCGTTGGCATTGAGCTGCTGCTTGCTTTTTGCAATCACCGTATTCATCCAGATGAACAAAACGAGCATAAACAGCTGTACAGTTGGCAGTTCAAACACTGTCCGGTACGATTTTTCCGCCCAGTCCGTCGGAGTGCCGTTGAAATCGTAATGAATCACAATCCGGTCCGGGATGCGGTCGTAAAACAAATAGGTTATCAGAAAAGTTGCCGCTGTAATCGCCGCATGGATCAGGAACCATGCATTGGAAAAAATGAGTTTCTGCTGGCGGAATTTCGGGTCGACCATAACGGTTTGTTTTTTCTCGTGCAGCCAATTGTACGCCGCTTTCATTTTTTTCATCTTCTGGTGGAAAAAAAGATAGATGAGAAAATCTCCGATGATACAGCCGATGACGGCCAGACCAAAGCCTGCTTCAAGAAACCCGCCTGTCTGTGCGGTGATGAATACGGCGGCGACAATGATGCTGAATACAACGATGGAAGCGGCGTATTGCTTTCTCAGTTTTTTCAGCTCGGGATCCGGATATGCTTCTTCCGGGATGGTAACGCCGAAACTTTCTGTTTTTCTTGTTATATATGGGGTGACGGCCATCACGATTCCAACCAGCCCAAAAAAGATCAAATGGATCACGGTTTCCATTTTTCTCCCACCTTTATTTTTGAATATCGTTGTAAAGTTTTTCGCACATTTGTAAAAATTGTTTTTGGCCAAGTCCGCGGCAAATCGCTTCACTGACGAGCGGGCGCAGCTGCCCGGCGAGCCCTTCCAAATACGTTTCATCAGCCGGGGGCATCTGGTCCGGCTGGATGACGACGCCTTTTTGCCGGTGGATGAGGATAAAACCTTCCTGCTTTAACATTTGGTACGCTTTGTTGACTGTGTGCATATTGACACCCAAATCGGCGGCCATCGCACGCACGGAAGGAAGCGGATCCCCCGGCGCCAGTTCTTTTGACGCGATGCCTTCGATAATGCTGTTGCGCAGCTGTTGGTAAATCGGAACATCCAATTCCAAGTCTATTTTTATGAACATGGCGATCATCTCTTCCGTATGTTATTTGTTATACATAATATATAACAGTTAGAATAAAAAAGCAATGGATATTCGTTTAAAAATATTATGTTTTTTCGACAGGAACTTTGGCCGGCTGCCCTGTTTTGTTTCGCGGAATCAGCGGACATTCCGGAGAAATCGGCGGGAAGGCCCAATAAATCAGCAAAACTAACAAATTGAAACGTTAGAGGATCAGTCAAATTGCAGATAAACAGCTCTGGACTCAGAATTTTGACCCACCGCCCCACTCTGTACCGCGGAATCAGCGGTAATTGCGGGAAAATCGGCGGACTTCTCCTAAAAATCAGCGGGAATACTTAACATATCAGCGGGAAGACCCAAAGAATCAGCGAAGCTAACAAATTGAATGAAATTGAAACGTTAGAGGATCGGTCAAATTACAGATAAACAGCTCTGGACTCAGAAATTTTGACCCACCGCCCCACTCTGTACCGTGGAATCAGCGGAAACCGGGGAGAAATCGGCGGACTTCTCCTAGAAATCAGCGGGAATACTTAACATATCAGCAGGAAGACCCAAAGAATCAGCGTTGACATGAAAAACAGAGGAATAAGATGTGTACCCTTTGCTTAATTTCCAAATAATGGGTCCGAACTTAGAATTTTTGGAACCACCGCCCCACTCTGTACCGCGGAATCAGCGGAAACCGGGGAGAAATCGGCGGACTTCTCCTAGAAATCAGCGGGAATACTTAATATATCAGCGAAAAGGTCTAATAAATCAGTTTTGTATGGAACGCACTCCCGCGAAAAAATAATGCGGGGTTGCCTTTGACAACCCCGTTCTTTATACAACATGGCTGAGGACGATGCCGCCGTATGCAAATGCCGCGACAATTACAAGAGCGGGGTGGATTTTGCGGATTTGCATGGCCCAAAAGGCGACAGCGGCAATGCCGAGCGCCTGCCATATGCCGATTTGCGCAATGGAGTTTTTCGCCATCTGCCACGTCAGGACGGCCATCATGATGGCGATCACCGGCTGCACCAAAAGGGACATGCCTTTTACAACCGGAGACTGGCGGTACTTATGTAAAACTTTTAATAACAAGATGAGCGCAACGGCTGACGGGAGGATCGTGCCGGCCAAAGCAGCAAACAGGCCAACCCATCCGCCTGCACCGTAGCCGACAAAAGCTGCAATTTTTGTGGCGATCGGGCCCGGGAGTGCATTGCCGAGCGCCAGCATATTGGAAAATTCGCTGTCATTGAGCCAATGGTAATGAGAAACAATTTCATTATACATCAACGGAATCGATGACGGCCCCCCGCCGTATCCGAGCACATTTGCAATAAAAAAACCAACCATTAACTGAATCCATACCCTCATCCTGCGACATCCCTTTCTTTTTCACGATTTTCCCGCTTCCCAGCCAGCCGGAAGTGGACACTCCCATATGCCAAAAAAATCATAATGACAATCGCCGGATGGATATGGACGGTTTCCAGCAGGAGAAAAGAAACCGCAAACATCGCAATCCCAAATACAGTTCCCAAGCCTTTAACCGTTTTTTCTCCAAAATTGTAAGCCATCTCGCCCAGCATCACCGCAACGACGGGCATGACACCGGCGATCATCCCGATAACAACCTTGGAATGGCTTAAGACGGTGACAAGCGACAATAAAGCAATCATAGCGATACTACTTGGAAAAATATGAAATAAAACGGCCACCACCGCACCGCTTGTTTTTTTCAATTTATAGCCCAAGTATGCCGCCATTTTTGTGGCAATGGGCCCCGGCAAAGCGTTCGCAATCGCCAATATTTCCCCAAATTCTTCATCATCTGTCCATTTGTAGCGCGTAACCGCTTCATATCGGAACAGCGGCATAACGGACGGGCCGCCGCCGTATCCGAGAATGCCGGTACGGAGCATGGCCATCGCCAGCTGGACATACGCGTTTTGTTTCTTTTCCAAAACATAACCTCCTCGAAATTACAGTTTCATGCCGATCCTGCTTTTGTAGCGTTTGATTAAAATTTGGCAATCCACGCTCGTGATCCCCGGCAGCGGATACAGTTTTTCTTCCAAAAACGCCTCCATTTCCCGGTTGTCTTTGAACAAGCCGTGCATATGGAGCTTGCTTGGGCCTGTCATGTGATAAAGGCTTGAAACTGCCGGTTCTTCGGCCAAAATGGCGGCGACTTCCTGCAGATGTTTCGGTTCGACTTCGACATTAAAAAAGGCAGAAACGGTGATGCCCGTTTTCTCCGGGTTAATCACAGCGGTGAACCGTTCTATAACGCCGTTTTCAATAAGCGTATTGATGCGTGCCTGCACGGCAACCCGTGACAAATTCACTTCTTTCGCCAAATTCGTGTAAGAAATTCTCCCATTTTGGATCAAAATCTGGATAATTTGGCGGTCAATATCGTCCATACAATCCGACATCCGAATCCCCCATTTCCCATTACGATTTGCAATCAAAATGCAACTCCTGTTTTCTATATGACTAAATATATATAAATTTATTTGTACGTTCAACTAAAAATAATAAAAATATTTTAATTACTGCAAAATTTATTGTGGTTTCGTTTTCATTTCTTTGTTAGATTACAGTTTGCAGCAAAAATGCCCTCTTTCTCTTACAAAAAGAAAGGAAAGTGTATGGTGAAGGAATCGTTTTAAAACAGGCATTCATTGACAATTTTTTGATGTGATATTACATTACGTGAAAAAAGGAAAAACGTTTCTTTTTGGATTTTATGTTACATAATTTTACACAAAAAAAGAGGAGGAAAATCATGAAGAAAAACCATCCAATTTTATTAATTATCCTTTTTTCACTGGGCTGGGCTTTTATGTATGCTGACCGCAATATTTTATCCCCGGTTATGGGTACGATCCAAAGTGAATGGGGGCTGTCAAAAAGCGAACTTGGATTGATGTCAACCGTATTTTTTATTACCTATGCTTTTATGCAAATTCCTGCAGGCTTTCTGGCCGACCGGTTTGGAAGATTAAAAATCTTGGTCAGTGGATATGTATTATTTGGCATCGGTACTTTTTTAAGCGGCCTGGCTCCCGGTTTTCTTGTATTTCTTTTGGTGAGGGCATTGACCGGCTTAGGTGAAGGGACTTATTACGGACCGCAATACGGCATCTCTTCCAACAGCATTCCTAAAAAATACCGGGGGATTTCATCCGCAATGATTAACAGCGGAATGGCGTTGGGGATTTCCTTAGGCTTTATCGCATCCAGTTACTTTACCTTTACATTAAAAAAAGATTGGCAGTTTTCCTTCTATTTGTTTGGGATTTTAACAGTTTTCGTTGCAGCGCTTATCGGCATCTTTATAAAAGATACTAAAAACCATACGACACATTTGCAAGAACCGTCAAATTTTCATGAAATCCAAAATATAAGAGTACTCTTCAGCCGCAATCACATTTTGACTTATATCTTAATTTTCTGCTCGCTATACGGTTTTTTCAGTATGATGACCTGGCTTCCATACTACTTGCAGACAGCAAGAGGAATCGATGCTTCTAAAACGGGGATTATTGCATCGCTTGTACCATGGGCGTCTATCCCTGGTGCTATTTTCTTCGGTCATCTTTCGGACCAGGTTAAAAATAAGAAGCCGCTCATTCTCGTTCTTGCATTGTGTGGTGCTATTTGCCAATTTATGATTCCGTATGTCCATAGTTATTTTTTGATGCTGGCAGGTCTAGTGATTTACGGCCTTATTGGAAAACTTGCGCTTGATCCTGTTTTAATCTCCTTTGTGGCGGACAATACACCTGCGCATATGTATGCCCGTGCTTACGGCATCTTTAATTTCGCGGGGATGTTATCCTCTATTTTCGCGCCATATATTACAGGATATTTTGCGGAATTAACCGGCAAAATCGAAATTGGGTTTTACATATCCGGCATATTGCTACTGGCAGGTAGCTTCTTATTCTTATTGGCCCAAACAAAATACTCCATGTCTGCTATGCGCGTTAAAAATATAGAATTAGACTATACTGATATTTCCAAATGATTTAAAATTTATTACAAGATGATTCGAGAAAGGAGTAAAAAAATGGGGAGTAAACCGGTCATTGGCACGAAAACGATGGTTGTCAGCCCGCATTATTTGGCTTCCATGGCAGGGGCAAAAATATTGGAAAAGGGGGGAAATGCTTTTGACGCAGCGGTTGCTGTGAGCGCGTGTTTGGCTGTTGTCTATCCGCATATGACAGGGCTTGGCGGCGATTCTTTTTGGCTGATCTGGAATGAAGCTGAACAGCGTCTCAATGCCTTTAACGGGAGCGGACGCAGCGGTTATCAGGTAAACTTATCGTGTTACGAAGGGGAACAGTCGATCCCGTTGAGGGGAACAAGGAGCTGTATCACGGTGCCCGGTATGGTGGACAGCTGGGATGCAATTTTAAAAACTTACGGGCGGCTGCAGCTAGGGGACGTGCTGGAGCCGGCGATCGGTTATGCTTTAAACGGCTTTCCCTTGTCCACGCACCAGGCGAAAAACACCCGGACTGCTTACGGGGCATTGGCAGGCAGCCGGCCGGGATGCGACATCTATCTTCCAAGCGGGCAAATCCCTGCGCCGGGTTCCCGGTTCGTCCAAAAAGAGCTCGGCCGGTCTTTGCAGCAAATCGCCGAACTGGGGCGCGATGCATTTTATAAAGGCGGTATCGCAAAGGAAATCGTTTCTTATTTAAAAGAAAACGGCGGTTACTTAACAATCGATGATTTTGCCGACCATCACGGGGACTGGGTGGATCCGATTTCGACCGATTACCGCGGTTATACCATTTACCAGTTACCGCCGAATTCGCAAGGTTTTTCCGCGTTGATGGCGCTTAATATATTGGAACATTTTGATTTTTCTTCCATACATCCGCGCTCGTTTGATTATTTTCATTTGCTGGCGGAAGCTTTGAAAAAAAGTTTCCGCGACCGCGACCAAGTGCTGACGGATCCGGAATTTTATGATATTCCGTTAGATCAATTGCTGAGCAAAGCATACGGGGCCCAGCTTGCCGCAGCAATTGACCGGAACCGGGCAGCTGAAGCGGAATCTGAGCCGCTCGGGCGCGATACCGCTTATGCGGCGGTGGTTGATGAAGATGGAAATGCCGTTTCGTTTATCCAAAGTCTTTATTTTGAGTTCGGCTCCGGAGTGGTGGCCGGCAGCACCGGCATCCTGCTGCAAAACAGGGGGTCTTATTTTTCTTTAGATCCGCAGCATGTGAACCGTCTTGAGCCGCACAAACGGACATTCCATACGCTGATGCCTGCGATGGCCTTTTTGGACGGAAAACCTGCAATTTTGTACGGGACACAGGGAGGCGAAGGCCAGCCGCAGACACAGACGGCTGTGATTACAAGAATGATTGATTACGGGATGGATCCGCAGCAGGCCGTCAGTGAACCGCGTTTTGTGTGGGGACGGACCTGGGGGGAAGCTTCCAATGATTTAAAAGTGGAAGCGCGTGTGGGCGACGAAGTTTTGAAGCAATTGGCCGATGCTGGACATTCTGTAAAAAAAGTCAAAGATTTTGACGGTGTGATGGGCCAGGCGCATGCCATTCAAATTGATGAAAACGAGTTCCGGATCGGGGGAACCGACCCAAGAAGCGATGGAGCTCCGATCGGGTGGTAATGAGTTTGGTGCTGCCCCGGCGATGCAGGCTGGGGCAGTTTACTTTTTTCAAGACCGCTTTGGGTTGGTTCGAGTTGGTTTTTGGGCTTTTATAATGACATGTTCGCTGGTGGCTTTGCTGCGAAATGGCCTTTTCGGGCGTTGTCAAGACCATTTTGTGAATTTCCACATTATTTCAGATTGTGATTTTCAAATTATTCCAGATGTATAATATTCAATACACGGCTTGATATGGAGTGGTGAACATGGTAGGCTAGTTAGCTTTGGCGATTTTCTTTTTTCTCCTAACCCCATCGCATCGCCATCAAGCCATGCCCACAGAGGCTCCATGTCAAGCCACCAAAGAGCATCATTATTCGTAATATACAGTGCATATGCTTAATTTTTCGTGAAAAATCTGGAGTAATTTGAAAAAAACCGACTGTTTTTTGCCGAAATAATGTGCCCATTTACAGCTGTTTCAATGTCGGTTTTGACCCGAAATGGACCTTAGATGGCTTATAAGGGACGTTCGAAGCTTATTTCTTCCTCCCAATGGTCCTTAGCTTGCTCCTAAGGGACGTTCGAAGCTTATTTCTTCCTCTCAATGAACCTTAGATGGCTTATAAGGTACGTTCGAAGCTTATTTCTTCCTCCCAATGGTCCTTAGCTTGCTTATAAGGGACGTTCGAAGCTTATTTTTTCTTCTCAATAGACCTTAGATGGCTTATAAGGTACGTTCACACTTATTTTTTGCCTCGTTATGAACCTTAGCAAGCTTCTAAAGGCTGTTTTGAAAAATTTACACATTGAAATATTCTATTGCGCCCCTGTAAAAGGCCTGGTTTTGCACGGTGGGTTTGCTCCGAAGCGGGTTGTAACTGCAAGTGCTTGAGAAGGCCTTGTTCAAGATGTCCAAAACCAAAAAGGGTATCCCAAAAGCCGGGATACCGTTAAAGCAAGTTTTCGGTTGTGTTGGCGAGCTGTTTGGCGGCGGAGCGGTCCGGATCGAGGCGTTTTTCCAACCTCCGCGCCAAAATCGACAACAGGTAGTTGACAATAAAATACATAAATCCGGCGAGCAGCAGGATCGGGATGATGTATTTCGCACCGCTTTCCCCGCTGTAGACGCCTTTTGCATTATGCAACAGTTCCGGCAGCGAGATGATGATTGCAAGCGAAGTGTCTTTTAACAGTGAGATGAACTGGCTCACGAGCGGCGGGATCATTTTTTTCAAAGCCTGCGGCAAGATAATGTACCACAGCGTTTGGATATAACTGAGGCCTGACGAACGGGCGGCTTCGATCTGCCCCTTTGGGATCGAGTTCAAACCGCCGCGTACAATTTCGGCAATCATCGCCGATTCAAACACGGTCAAAGCCGCAATTGCAGCCATCGTGACACTCATTTTGATGCCGATTTCCGGCAGGGCAAAATATGTAAAAAATATAATTAAAATAAGCGGCAGGTTCCGGATTACTTCGACCACAAGCGCCACCACGTGAGATACCACCGGGATTTTTGCGTAGCGCAAAATGCCGAGTATGCAGCCGAAAATGAAGCTTAACACAATCGCGACAATGGCAACTTTCAAAGTAACCGCAAAGCCCTGCAGCAAATAAATCAAATTACTGCTTGAATATGCTCCGGCAAAGTCCATGATGTTCCCCCTCCTTGTAAGATTAATCGGTCTTTGCCAGCCGGCGTTCCAAGAAATTCACGAGCAGGCTGAGCGGAATGGTCAGGACAAGGTAAAACATACCGACAAAAATATACGTATCAAACGTAACCCAAGTTTTTTCGTGGATAATATCGGCGTAGTACATAAGGTCGAGACCGGCGAAAACCCCGAGGATGGAGGAGTTTTTGACCAGGTTCAGGAATTGGTTGCCAATCGGCGGGATGACGATTTTGATCGCTTGCGGCAGGATCACATAGCGCATCGCCTGGATATACGTCAGGCCCGTGGAACGCGCTGCTTCGAGCTGGCCCTTGTCCACCGATTGGATACCGGCGCGCACGGCTTCTGCGATAAAGGCGGCGGTATAAATGGAAAGCGCAATGGTGCCTGCGGTAAATCCGCTGAAGTTAATGTGGAAATAACTGAGCCCGTTGTAGAAAAAGAAACCGGTCAGGATTAATGGAATGTTGCGGATAACTTCCACGTAGACGGTACCGATCAAATTCAGCAGCTTGACAGGGGCAAGGCGGAAAACGGCAATGATGTTGCCGAGGATGAAACTGGCGATGAGGCCGATAATGCTGATTTTAATCGTGTTGACGAAACCCTGCATGTATAGGTCGAAATTGTCGGTGAGGATCGAAAAATCAAGCATACCTGTTTCACTCCTTTAATGTTCCATTAGCGGAAAGGGATGGGCGATTTTGCCCACCCCTTATCCTGATCATTGTTCTTTGATCCATTTGTTTTTGATTTTGTCGTATTCCCCGCTGTCTTTCAGTTCTTTCAACGCTTTGTTGACGGCTTTCACGAGTTTCGTATTGCCTTTTTTCATCGCGATGCCATACGGTTCATTTGTGAATGTCCCGCCAACAACCTGATAGTTCGGATCCTGGGCAGCCATGCCGTAAAGGATCGAGTTGTCGGTTGTCAGCGCATCCCCTTTTCCGGATTTCAAAGCCGTGAATGCTTCCTGATAGTTTTCATATTCCAGCACTTGCGTATCCGGTGCGGCTTTCTTGACGTTGTCCCCGGAAGTTGCACCTTTTACCGTCAATACTTTTGTGCCTTTTGTCAAATCTTTGACGCTTTTAATCTTGCTGCCTTTTTTCACAAGGAGCGACTGTCCGGCATCAAAGTAAACATCCGAGAAGTCCACCACTTTTTTCCGGTCCGGCGTGATCGTCATGGTCGCGACAACCATGTCGACATCGCCGTTTTGAAGCATCGGAATCCGCGTTTTGGACGTGACTTCCTTCAGTTGCACTTTTACCTTGTCGCCGAAAATTTTCTTGGAGATCGCTTTGGCAATGTCCACGTCAAAGCCTTCCACTTTTCCGGTTTTCGGATCTTTGTAGCCAAATAGATATGTATCATATTTGACCCCAACAACCACTTTTCCCCTTTTCTTGATTTGCTGGACCGGATCGCTGCTGCTTGTCGTTTTTGACTTGCCGCAGCCCGCCATCAAAGCAGCCGCCAAAACAAAAACCAAGCCCACTGTGAACCATTTCTTTAATTTTCCCATGCTAATCCCCCTTATATATTTATTTAATGATTGAGAACACGATTTAAAAAGGTGCGCGCCCGTTCTTCACGCGGGTTTTTGAAAAATGCTTCCGGCGTATTGTCTTCGATGATTTTCCCCTGGTCCATAAAGATGACGCGGTCTGCCACTTCGCGGGCGAATCCCATTTCGTGCGTGACGACCACCATTGTCATGCCGTCTTTTGCAAGTGACTTCATAACATCGAGCACTTCCCCGATCATTTCCGGGTCGAGCGCGGAAGTCGGTTCGTCAAACAGCATGATGCTCGGTTCCATCGCAAGCCCCCGGGCAATCGCGACACGCTGCTGCTGACCGCCCGATAATTGCGAAGGGTACGCATTCGCCTTATCCGGGATGCCGACCCTTTCAAGGTAATGCATGGCCTTTTTCTCCGCTTCCTCTTTGCTCATGCCGAGCACTTTGACCGGCGCCAGCGTAATGTTTTGCAAAACGGTCCGGTGCGGATACAGATTGAAATGCTGGAAGACCATGCCGATATTTTTACGCAGTTCGTTGATGTTGGTTTTTTTGTCGTTGACTTTGATATTCCTGACGAAAAGCTCGCCGTCGGTAATCTCTTCCAACCGGTTGATGCAGCGGAGCATCGTGCTTTTCCCAGACCCGGAAGGACCGATGATCACGACAACTTCCCCTTCATCGACTTCGAGATTGATATCTTTTAAAACATGGAAATTTCCGTAATACTTGTTCACATGACGGAATGAGATCACATCATCACCTCCCCGGCTGTTTTCCTTCATGATGCGCTTCCATTTTTTAGAAACATGACACTACTCTCTATTTTAGAGTATATCAGTCTATTTGAATAACATCAATATTTTTATAAATGGAATTTTTCTGTTGGCTGGTGCCGGTTTATAGGAGCAAAATACTTTTTCAGAAAAATGTTGGGTTGCATTTTATTGTTTCACGATCATCCGTATTTTCAATAGTGGATGTCTCATCCTGGAATTTGCAGAACAGCGGTCCTGTAAGCTGCAGGAAGCTGTCCAGAAATCTCTTTTTCCTCTGACGGTCATGATAAAACTTCACAGTGCCGGTTCCTCAGGGGAAATTTGTTTTAAATGAAAAAACCCGTTGAGAAAAATGATTATCTCAACAGGTTTTCTTGTTTTAATGGAGCTTTTGGGCAGCTCCCAATGGTGTTTATTTTCTTTTCTGCTGCGCATCCTGGCCGGTAACTTCCAGCACGTCGAGGAAGAACATAACAATCGGGATGCCGAGGATCAGCCCCCACACGCCGAAGAAATGTTCGCAAAAGATTAAGATCAGAAATGTAAAGAAGACAGGCAGATTCGTCTTCGATGACATCAACTGCGGATTTAGAACATACGCTTCAACCGCGTGCACGATTACAACCAGGATGAGGACGTACAGTACTTTCATCCCTCCGCCGATGCTGTAGGCAATGACGCAAAGCGGAATAAGTGAAATGAATACGCCGGCAACAGGGATCAGACCGAACCCAAAAATAAGAATCGCCAGGCCGAACAGCTGAGGGAAGCCGAGAATCCACAGCCCGATCGTAGTGAGCAGGCAATTGACGATCGCGATAATGAACTGCGCTTCGATCACTTTCCCAAATGTTCCCACAAATTTGATGCCGAAATACTCCATTTCATCGTAAAACGCCGCAAGCTTGCTTGTTTTAAACTGCTTCGTAAAGCGGATAATCCGGTCTTTTTCGAGCAGGAAAAACAGGCTGAGGATAATCGCCATCAACACTTGCAGGCTGACTTTGCTGACGCTTGTGAAATAGTCGAGCAGGATGGAAACGCCCTGCTGCATGTAATCCATAACTTTCTTTTCCTGGATATTTTTTACCAAGTAATTTAAAATTTCGTTGTGCTGAGGCTTCGTGTAGAAGTCGGAGATTTGCATGACAAGCTGGGTTATTTCATTGATTAAAATCGGCAAGTATTTGACGATCCCAAATGCGAGTCCGCCGACGATCAAAATGTACAAAATGAGAACCGCCAGTCTGCGGTTCATCGGGAACCATTTGGTCACGATTTTTTGCAGTCTGTTCACCAAATAGGAAAAAATAAAGGTAAGCAAGATCAAGTCCATCATGCTACGCAAAAGATAAAGCACCAGCGCGATCAGCACAAAGATGGTGATCCTTCTTACCCCTTTTCTTTGGAAAAAAGAAAACAAACGATCCTCCATAATATTGATTTTGCCCCCTTCAGCATTCAGACAACCGCTTCTCTTTTATTCTTATCTTAACATATTTAAAGCCCGCTAAAATATTTTTTTCAAACAGCAAAACAGCCGCTGCCCGGGACAGCGGCTCATGTTTATGATTCGCTCTTTTTCACCTTCGTTTTTTCTTCATCTTCCATGACCTCATGGACACCTTTTTTGAATTCGCGCAGCGTCTGGCCGGCTGCCCTGCCGAGTTGCGGGAGTTTTGATGGGCCGAAAATTAACAATGCCACCACAAGAATAACCAAGACTTCGCCAAAACTGAGATTCCCGAGCATTTTTTCCCCTCCCTGAACTTCTTTGTATTCATCTTATAGTGTATTGTAAACATTTTCAACTTATAATTGCAGAAATCAATTTATTTTCTGGAAAATCTGTCCGTATAATTTTTCAAAGATCGCGTGGGTACTTGCTGAACGAGTATCCGGCCGTGAAATTATTGTGGGGTATGCACAGCACCCATCCCGATATTTCTAAAAATGCCCGCTTGTACATATAATCGTTTTGTGAAAAAATTTTATTCGCTTTGTCCGGTGTACATGGTAGAATAAAAAAGTCTGGAGGTGACGCATTTGCATTTATGGAACATGTTTGTCGCCGCAATCCTCGGGCTTGTGGAAGGGTTGACGGAATTTGCCCCGGTTTCTTCCACCGGCCATATGATTATTGTGGACGACCTGATTTTGAAATCGAACCATCTTTATGGTGTTGAAGCTGCGAATGTATTTAAAGTTGTCATCCAAATGGGCTCCATTTTGGCGGCGGTTGTCGTATTTTGGGACAGGTTCCTGAATTTGCTCGGGCTGAAGAAAAATATAACGAAAGAGCAGTTGTACGGCGAACGGCTGAAATTGACCCAGGTCATTGTCGGGCTGCTTCCGGCGGCGGTGCTCGGGTTTTTGTTCGAGAATTATATTGATTCCCACTTGTTTTCGATCAAAACAGTGCTCTTTGCCCTTGTCGCCGGCGCGATTTTAATGATTGCCGCTGATTTGCTGCGCCCGCGCAGGCCGAAGACGGAGACAGTTGATCAGATTACGTATACGCAGGCGTTTTTGATCGGGCTTTTCCAATGCCTGTCCTTATGGCCGGGGTTTTCCCGCTCCGGCTCCACGATCTCGGGCGGCGTCCTGCTCGGATTGAGCCACCGGGCCGCATCGGATTTCACGTTTATTATGGCAGTGCCGATCATGTTCGGCGCCAGCTTTCTTTCGCTTGTGAAGCACTGGGATGCTGTGACGGCGCAAACAATCCCGTTTTTTATTGTCGGGTTCATCAGTGCCTTTATTTTCGCGCTGCTTGCGATCCGCTTCTTCCTGAAACTGATCAACAAGGTGAAGCTGATCCCGTTTGCGGTCTACCGTATCATCGTAGCGGTCGTTTTGTTTGTTTTGTTTGTCTATCAATAAGGTTTGGGCTGCGCACCGTTGCGCAGCTTTTTTTGTGGAATGCCGGCGGGCTTGTGGATAGTACAAGCTGGTCATGCCGCTAAGAGACATTTCCCGTATGATTCCCGGCATTTTGTCTTGTTGAAAACTGCCAATTAGACATTTCGCACCGCTCTCTGGGGTCTTTTGTCTTTTTGAGACTTTCAATTAGACAGTTCCCGTATGATTCCTCGGCATTTTGTCTATTTGAACGCACCAACAGACAAATCCCGCCGTAAGATCTCAGCATCTTTACAGTCCCAGCTAAAGTTTGCCCGTAAAGAAAGGGGCTGCCCGAGATGACAGCCCCCTTCTTTTACTTTTTAAAATGATACGGCAAAGTTGCGACGACGATGTCTTTTTCCCAAAGGAGGCGCATCCGGATGAGGAGCGCGGATTGGTTGTGCAAAATGTTCTGCCAGCGTTTTTTCGGGATAAATTGCGGGATCAAAACCATAACCTGGTATTTGTTTTCCTTTGCTTTCCGCTCAATAATTTCCAAAAATTTCGAGAGTGGCTGGATAATGCTCCGGTATGAAGAATGCAAAGTAACAAGGCGGACACCGTTATTCCACTTTTCCCATTTTTCTTCCATTCTCTTTTCATCTTCGTGGTCAAAAGCGACATAAACTGCGATGACCTGGTCAGATAAAGATTTTGCATAGTTAATCGTCCGTTCCACCACTGTCGTAATGCCGGCTACCGGAACAATGATGACATTGTCGCGGATTTCTTCCTGGAACATGCCTTCAGTCCGGAGCTGCTCGCCGACATCCTGGTAGTGCCGGTTCACTTTCTTGAAAACACTCATGACAATCGGTAAAAAAATGAGCACCGGCCAAACTTGGGTGAATTTTGTAATAAATAAAATCACCAAAACGCTGAATGTAATAAAGGCACCGACACAGTTCACGGACATCCTTCCGATCCACCCTTTTGGTTTTTGGCGGACCCATTTCACTATCATACCGCATTGCGCGAGCGTAAACGGAATGAAAACACCGACCGCGTATAACGGAATAAGGCGTTCCGTATTGCCTCTGAACGCAATGATCAAAAGTATCGAAGCCACGCCGAGAAAGATAATCCCGTTCGAATAACCAAGCCGGTCGCCGCGGATCGTAAACATGCGCGGCATGAATTTATCCCTTGCCAGGTTAAAAGCAAGCTGCGGGAATGCCGAAAACCCGGTATTTGCCGCCAGAACAAGGATCAATGCAGTTGTTGCCTGGACAAAATAATACAATATCCCGTTCCCGAATGTCTTGTGGGCCATTTGCGATACAACGGTTTGTTTTTCTTCCGGTGCAATCCCGAACCAGTAGGCAAGGAAACTGATCCCCGCCAAAAGGCTTGCCAGGATGATCCCCATCATGAAAAGCGTACGGGCCGCGTTTTTCGGCGCCGGTTCCCGGAAGTTCGGGATCGCGTTGGAGATTGCTTCAACCCCTGTTAAAGCCGAACACCCGGACGAGAAAGCTTTTAACAAAATAAACAGCGAAATGCCTGCTACCGGCGTGCCGATTTGCGGATGCAGATCAGGCGGAATTTGCCCTGTTACGATTTTATACAAGCCGACGACAATGACGAGGAAAAGCGCCAGCACAAATAAGTAAACCGGATAAGCGAGAACATTGGCCGATTCCGTCAATCCGCGCAAATTTAAAATGGTAATGACAAGGACAAGAAAAACGGCAATGTACACATTGTACGGGTGCAGACTTTGGAACGCGGAAGTAATGGCATCCGTGCCGGCCGATATGGAAACGGCCACGGTTAAAATATAGTCGACCAGCAGGGATCCGCCTGCAAGAAGGCCGGGACTGACCCCAAGGTTTTCTTTAGAGACGAGGTACGCCCCGCCGCCCTGAGGGTAAGAAAAAATAACCTGACGATAAGATACGATAAGTGCTGCCAATAAAATTAAAATCCCGACTGTAATGGGAATCGAGTACCAAAAAGCCAATGCCCCCACTGTTGCCAGTACGATTAAAACCTGCTCAGGACCGTATGCGACAGATGAAAGCGCATCGGATGAAAGGATCGCCAAAGCCTTTAATTTGGTAAGTTTCTGCCCTTCGAGTTCATTCGAACGCAACGGCCTCCCAATTAAAAATCGTTTAATAGTGGTGAACATTTGAATAGTCTCCTTTTATCTCATATGTTTCATATTGTAGCAAACAGAAAAACCACAAGAGAATTATTCCCCTGTGGTCAAAAGCCCGATCACAGTTTCACATCCTCTCTTATCACGCTGACGAGGTTAGCTGTCGGGTTCGGACATAAGAGTGGCCCTACCTTCGAAAGGATTCACCCCAAAGCGGCGCAGTGCCGCAACATGGTTCCCCCGCTCCGTTTCCGGACTAAGCGGTCCAGTTATGAAACATATTTTTACGTACGACATCCTATCTTACTCCCGTTGCCGCGGTTTGTAAAGACTATTTCGCTTTGCTTATCGGGCTTTCTCCAATTTTTTGCGGGACTATAAAAAATATTTACCCGGCGCGCTCCCGGTCAAACGCACCCTGCCCGCCCTTCTTTTTATTTATTGATGGCCGGGCATAATTCGTCTTGCGGGCCCTGCTCCGGGTTGCTCAATGTACGGCCGCATCATTATCTTAAATCAAACGATGATGATTTCGTAAGTGATAAAACCGCTCCTTTTTGTATCATAACCGAACTTGCCGGAAAGAATCAGGAAATCAGCGATAACATGAAAAAGAAAAGCTTCCCTTTGTAAAATAACTGGCTTCGGAGACCCTGTCTTCGGCTGAACACCCGACCCTTTTCCACCGAATCAGCGGAATCTCCCGGGATATCGGCGGAAAGAATCAGGAAATCGGCGAATCGAAAAAAATACAGGGAGAAGAGCTGCTGTTCCTTCGTAAAAAATTTCTAAACAAGCGGTGCCGGGCTCTTAACTTTGGCCAGCTGCCCACTTTGTTCTGCCGAATCAGCGGAAACCGCGGGGAAATCAGCGGACTTTCCAGGGATATCGGCGGAAAGGTCAAAAATATCGGCGGAAAGAATCAGGAAATCGGCGAAACAAAAAACAGAGAAGTCCGGGAAACCGTA
>Ga0207747_1000821_pt1 | contig 28164 bp, 35 predicted proteins | sample HigsolmetaGSP11D_FD_184839 | JGI IMG/M metagenome (GOLD analysis project Ga0207747, IMG submission 184839) | High solid enriched microbial communities from the Joint BioEnergy Institute, USA - SP1-1-D (SPAdes) | ecosystem: Engineered > Bioreactor > SSF (Solid state fermentation) > Aerobic >...
CTTTTAGACATAGGTAGGGTACTCCTTTCTCTAAGATTTTTGGTCCAAATCAGAGAATACCCTACCTTTTTTCTTTTTGCCTAGCAAAATGCTTTACACAAACTTTTATACATCATCGGAACTTTAGGGCGCGGAGTTTTGGAATTTTCGAAATAGAATGTTACCGCTTTCGATGGGTGTATTGATTAATCCCTATATAAAAAATGAAACATGAAGGATATGTGAACTCATGGTTAACAAAGTTTAAAAGCGTTGGAATTAGGGAATTACCCAATTGAATTGAATATTTTACCTTTACTTGAGAAATCTAAATATGGAGATTCATTCTTTTTATTGGAGGTAGGGCGATTGAATTTAGCAGATATTTTGATTATTGTCGGTTCGGTCATTATATGCTTCATTTTTTTAATTCTTGTATTGATTGGCTTATATTTGTATTTCATCGACCGGAAGCAAAAGCAGCATCCTGTACTCCGCAATTATCCGGTTGTTGGAAGGGTACGGTATTTTTTGGAAACGATTGGTCCGGAATTGCGCCAATATTTATTTGACACTGATACGGAAGGAAAGCCTTTTTCGCGTTTTGAATATCAAACCATTGTAAAGTCCGCTAAATATAAGCGGGATGTGATCGGATTTGGATCATTGCGGGATTTTGAGAAACCCGGTTTTTATATTCGCAACTCCATGTTTCCAAAGTTAACGGAAGAATTGAAAATGGATCAAGAAACCACTGTGAAAACGAAACGATACATTTTATTGAATGAGCCTTTATTTGGGCCAAGAAAAGAAAAGTTTGAGGATAATGAATCGAAGACGTTTTTGCTGCATGATGATGATGCTATAGTGATTGGGAAAAAAGCAAAGCATCCATTTATTGTAAAAGGACAAATTGGCATGTCCGCTATGAGCTATGGAGCCCTAGGGAAAAATGCAATTACTGCATTATCCGAGGGGTTGGGAATAGCCAAAGGAACATGGATGAACACAGGGGAAGGTGGGCTTTCTGAATATCATCTGAAAGGGAATGTGGATATTATTATGCAAATCGGTCCCGGTTTATTTGGGGTGCGGGATAAAGAAGGAAATTTTAATTGGGATGCATTAATTGAGAAGAGCCGAATTCCCCAAGTGAAAGCTTTTGAAATCAAATTGGCGCAAGGGGCAAAAACCCGCGGGGGGCATATTGATGCTGAGAAAGTGACGGAGGAAATTGCTAGAATTCGCATGGTGGAGCCTTTTACATCAATTGATAGCCCGAACCGTTTTAAAGAGTTTCATGATTTTTCTTCATTATTTGATTTTGTGGAGCAAATTCGTGAAAAATCAGGGAAACCTGTTGGGATTAAGGTTGTTATTGGTAGTCCCCATGAAGCAGAAGAATTGGCTAAGGCTATGAAAGAATCAGGGAAAGGCCCGGATTTTATTACGGTTGATGGTGGGGAAGGCGGTACAGGTGCGACATTTCAAGAATTGGCGGATAGCGTTGGATTGCCAATTAAGTCTGCTTTGCCGTTATTGCATACTTCGCTAGTGAAACATGGCGTGCGGGACCAAGTGAAAATTATTGCATCAGGAAAATTGTTTTCCGCAGACCGTATTGCCATTGCTCTAGCCATGGGGGCGGATTTAGTTAATATCGCCCGCGGATTTATGATTACGGTAGGTTGCATTCAAGCATTAAAATGCCATTCCAATGCTTGCCCTGTTGGTGTTGCAACAACGGATCCGGATTTGCAAAAAGCACTGGTTATTGATGAAAAGAAATACCGCACGGCCAACTATGTTATTACATTGAGGGAAGGATTGTTTCGCATTGCTGCTGCATGCGGCATTGATTCCCCAGTTCACTTTAAACCAGAACATGTAGTTTATAAAGATGAGAAAGGAAGAACCTTTCCATTAGAAGAGATGTATGAATCATTATTGAAGAGTTGATTTATTAGGGATAGATGCAAGGAAGGGGCATCTATCTTTTTATGTGTAATTTTGTGAAGGCTTGGGTGGATGAAGTTTTAAGTGGGGTGGATGGCACTTCAATTGGTGCGGATGGGACCCGAATTCGTGCGTATACTGTTTCATTTAGTGCGGATGGGACTCGAATTCGTGCGGATACTATAACAATTCGTGCGGATGAGTCCTAAATTCGTGCGGATACTGCTTCATTTAGTGCGGATGGAACCCGAATTCGTGCGGATACTATAACAATTCGTGCGGATACTGCTTCATTTAGTGCGGATGGGACTCGAATTCGTGCGGATACTATAACAATTCGTGCGGATGGGTCCTAAATTCGTGCGGATACTGCTTCATTTAGTGCGGATGGGTCCTAAATTCGTGCGGATACTGCTTCATTTAGTGCGGATGGAACCCGAATTCGTGCGGATACTATAACAATTAGTGCGGATACCCCAAATTCGTGCGTATACTCCCTTTTTCGAATGGAAACTCCATATAAAAAAAGCAGCACAAACCCGAATCCAGGTTTGCACTGCTAGCAGTTATATTAATCTTGTTTCATCATAGCAGCCATTTCTACATCTTTTGAGCGTTTTAATGAAACTGTTAAAGATGCAATTGTTAGAATTACAAAGGCAATCATATAGCCAATAAGAATGAAGTTATTGTGCCATAAGAAGGAGATGTCTCCACTTGAGATGGCTGCTTTAAAGGCTTGGATTGTGTAAGTCATTGGCAATAACGCATTGAGTGGTTGCAATGAATTTGGCAACAATTCCATAGGGAACGTACCGGCACTTGTTGTTAATTGCAAAATCAAGACGATAATCGCAATGAAACGTCCAGCGTCACCTAACAATGTCACAAGCATTTGAATCAATGCCATAAAGACAAAGCTTGCAATGATAGATGTTAGGATGAACAATGGAAGGTTTTCTACTTCAAGATTTAAGACCACCAATAAGATAAAGTCAACAAGCAATGCTTGAATCAAACCAATGATTGCTACAATGCCAAATTTACTTGCAAACCATGTGAATGCATTTTTAGGACGAATCACTGGTCGTTTGAATTCAAATACAATGGAAAGCATCAACGCTCCGACAAATAGACCAAGTGACATAAAGTATGGAGAGAAACCAGTTCCGTAGTTTGGTACTTTATTGACTGCTTCTTTATCCACAACAACTGGTTCACCCATCATGTCATAAGTGTCGTCATCTGCATTCACAGAACTTGCTTTTTCAGCACCTTCTGCAAGTTTGTCAGCAAGTTCAGTTGAACCATCCAATAATTTTTCTGTGCCGGATGTTAATTGGTTGGCGCCGTCAGAAAGTTTGCCAGCACCATCTTGTAATTGGCTAGCACCAGATGATAATTGTTGCATACCTGTACTTAACTGGCTAGCACCGTTGTTTAAATCAACAGAACCATTATAAAGTTTGCTTATTCCGCCTTGTAATGTTTGTTGACCAGAATTGATTTGGTCTAAACCTGCAATCAATTGATTAAAGGCTGGGGCAGTTTGAGTTTTTAATTGTTCTTCAATACCATTTGCTGAAGCAAGCAATTGGTTTGTTAAAGAATTTTCAAACTGCGTCAAACCTTGATTCAATCCTTGGCTGACTCCTGCACTAATTTGTGGCTCTAATTGAGCTTGCAATTGCGTTTTATATTGCTGTTCAATTTGTTCTTTCGTTGGTGAATTGCTTGCAAGTTGTGCCATAAAGGCAGCTGCTTGTTCTTCTGTCATAAAGCCATTTGCCACAAGGGCTGATTGAATTTGACTAAGAGTTTGTGTTTGAGTCGCAACGGTTTGTTCAGCTAATTGGCTGGATAAACCATTGACAATACCAGCAGTAAGTTGTGAAGACATTTCGCTGGATAATTGAGTTTCTAATTGGTCAATGCCAGCGCTGATGTTTTGGACACTGCCTTTGAGTTTTTCAGAAATTCCCGAAGCAACTTGTGCAGGGAGTTGTTCTTTCATTTGTTTTACGCCGTTTTCCACTTGAGATGTGCCGTTTACAAGTGCTGGAAGATTATCATTCACTTGTTTTAGGCCATCTTTTAGTTGGCTTGAACCAGAGGCGATGGAATTAGAACCGTTAGCGGCAGTGTTCACGCCTTCTTTGAATTCAATCATTTTCGATGCCAATGTAGCAAGGTTTTCACTTAATGTTTTGGAACCGTCATTCAGTTTCGCAATTCCATCTTTTAATTGACCTGCACCATCGCTAGCTTGATTTAATCCATCTGCAAGTTCTGTGATGGAATCAAACATGGTTTCAGCATATGTTTCAATGATATTTTTAGAGATTTCTGCTTTTACTTCTTTCATGGCAGTTTCTCCAATTTGGGCTGAAAGGAAGTTGGTGCTTTCATTTGGAACATATTTAAGTTCCAATTTTTTTGGCTTATCATCGAGAATCGTTGTCGCATTTTCAGAGAAGTTTTCCGGAATTTCTACAAGCAAATAATAATCTCGATTTTCTAATCCTTTATAACCATCTTCTTTTGAAACGACATGGAACTCAAATTTTTCACTATCTTCGAGTTTCTCGGCAAGTTCATCCCCTATATGTAAGGTTTCGCCTTCAAATTCAGCACCTTTATCATTATTGACGATGGCGACAGGTAGTTCATCCAAATTCGCATAAGGATCCCAGAATGCCCAGATAAACATTCCGGTATACATTAGAGGAACAAGCGCAACAGCGATAATCGAAATGAGTACTTTTCGATTAGTTAGAAGAAATTTCAGTTCCGCCAAAAAAGACGAATTTTTCACATTGTTACCCCCTAAGAAGTGATGACTATTTTGTTCATTTGGTCATCTGCAAGTAAATGAATAAGGACATCATATTTTATGTCCCATGAATCGAAAAATTATTCGATAAACCTTCAAAGAAGTACAGTCTAAATAAATCAGACATTTCTTCTTTATCAAGTGGAGGGTGTTGCTGTTCCCAATCAAAAATTAAAGCGACGTATGTTTTTAGCATGACAAACGCGGTGATTTCAGGATTGCATTCTTTAATTTCACCACGGTCAATCGCGTCTTGGATAATCCCTTTCATATAATCCACGATGGCTTGTTCAACCCGCTGGATCACGTCCACCACCGCTTTTGTTCCAATCTCTTTTTCTTCTTGGAAAAGCTTGATGGTGAGTTGATGCGATTTTCGAAACTCTAAAAGCCTTAAAAGAACTCGATGGATGTTTTCATCGAACTGTTTTGAAGGATCCAAAACTCGTTCAGCCTCATCCTTCATATGACGGATGAGAGAAGAAACAATTTCATCTAAAATTTCTTCTTTGCTGTTGAAAAATGTATAAATGGTCCCTTTGCCTACATTGGCAAGTTTCGCAATTTGATCCATCGTCGTCGCTTTATAGCCAAACAATGAAAAGGATTTTTGAGCAGCTTCAAGAATCAGTTGCTTTCGATCGACTGCCAAGCAATTCACCTCCTGTTGTTCGAGATTGACCAAATGACAAAATTGGTCATTTGTTTCACGTACAGTAATATATCACTGTTTATCTTTTTTTGCAAGAGAAAAAAACGTTTTTTTATCATTTCTATAGTAAAAAAAGGAGGAATAAAGGGAATGTTCATTTCATGAAAAAAATAAATTACGCCATCTCATCACACGGGAAAAAAATCTTGCATCCCTCGCCATTTTTCCGTAGTACGGGTGTTGATAAGGAACTAAACATTGCTGGAATAAATCATCGCAATACTAGGAAGGTCCATATATGGAATAGCAAATATCATGCTGCATGCAACAGAAATCGACAGGATTTGTTGGGGCACCTGGACCTGAACAGCCTGGCCCACAATAGCGATAACCAGGGTAGCAGATGCCGAAAATGGATTTTCGCGGTCGGAACATCTTGAAGCTCCTTTCTGTTTTGTGTAGTTACTTTATTATATGAGAAAAATATAAGAAGCAACGGGCGCTCTATTTTTTGGGGAAAAGAGAAAGGATTGATTTCTTAATGGAGAAAGTGAACAATGGATTATTTTGCAAAAAAAAGTGGATGGGGCAAAGGATTTCGGTTTTTTAAAGAGGAGAATCATTGTTTCTTTATCGAAAAATTTCAAGTTTGTGCAATTCTTGTTGTATAGGTTTTAATGCTTCGTGAAGCGTTTGCTGCAACAATTCTTTCAGTTCATTTGCCCCCCTTACTATTTTGTTTGAACAAAATTTCTATCTATATTTTATATCGGAACCTACCTTTATCACAATAATAGAACTAAAATTATTAAAGGGGAATCCTTCCTTTTGTCGAATTATGTATGAAAAAGGAAGGTGTTTTCCATGGGAAGAAAAACGAAAATTAAAAAAATCAAAAAAGAAGAAAAGGTAGCCCTTGCTGAATTGGAACTTCTTTATGAAGAGTTCAACGAAATTCCAGAAGCAATAAAACATTTGAAAAAGCATGATAAACATTTCGATTGCTTTCAATCCTTGCCGGAAGAGAAGCAAGAAGAATTGTACTCACGAAGAAAAGATAGGAAGTATGCATCAATCATTGTTGAATTGTACGCAATCGTTGAGGAATTTTATCAAAAGGTGTATTCCATTGTATATGATGAGGAGGGGTATAAGAAACAAACCGAACAGGATGCCATCACGGATATTTGCGAACAATTAGAACATAAAATTTCATTGCACCATAATACGGAAACTTTAACGCATCTAAGAAATTACATGATTCAGAAAGAGTTTTCATTTAAATCCGCCAGAACAGCATATGAAGAAGAGCTGGAGGCATTTCGTAAGAACAAGGATGCCATCAAATATTTATTTGAGCAGGCAAGGGAAGCTATAAAAATAAAATAAGCAACGTGAAAATGCATCTTTCTGTCAAAGTAAGAAAAAGCTTGCTATAATAATTCTTACGAAAAAAGTAAGAAAGGGTGCGAAAGTATGAACGCTTACGAAGAATATATGAAGGCCATCGTGCAGCCAATGCGCCAAGAATTGGTGGATGCTGGTTTTACTGAATTAACAACTGCCGATGAAGTGCATGAATTTATGGCAACGACAAAAGGGGTTTCTCTTGTGGTGATTAACTCCCTATGCGGTTGTGCGGCAGGTAGTGCAAGACCAGCTGTACGAGAAGCAATTAAAGAAATTAAACCGGACCATTTAGTAACGGTTTTTGCTGGACAAGACCGGGAAGCGACTGCTGCGATGCGTTCTTATTTTGATGAAATTCCGCCAAGTTCCCCATCCATTGCGATTTTACGAGATGGTCAGTTGGAATACTTTATCCCAAGGGAACAAATTGAAGGGTATGAAGTAGGGCAAATCCGCGACCATATTGTTGGCGTGTTGAAACAAGCATGCAACGCATAATTGTTACGACAGCAGGAAGACCTGATGAAGAAACTTACCAACTGGCTAAACAAGTAAGCGATGATTTAGGAGTGCCGTTTATACCGAGAAAAAAACGTTCTGTTGGCAAAATGCGTTTGCTTTATGATGCGAATGTGTTGGTTGCTGGTAAAAATCGGTTGGAGTATTATGGGAAAGACTCTCATATGCCTTTCTTTTTTCATCCCGATACAGCAGCTTTTCGTCTGATACGGCTGAAAAGAGGGGAAACGGAGCCTTTTTTGGATGCTTGTGCATTGCAAAGCAGCGATTCGTTTTTAGACTGTACGTTAGGAGTAGGTTCTGATGCTATCATCGCTTCTTATGCTGTTGGGGAAAAGGGCAAAGTGATGGGGCTCGAAGTAGATCCCGTTATTGCCTATATCGTTCGCTGTGGCTTAAAGGAATATGAAACAACTGATATTGCCTTGAAAGGGTCGATGGAGCGGATACAAGTTGTTCATTCCGAAGCAGTTGAATTTTTGAAAAAGCAAGCTGATGAATCCTTTGATGTGGTCTATCTGGATCCGATGTTTGAACAGACCATTGAGGAATCGAATAACTTTGAATCTTTGCGAGAAGTGGGGAGCCATCATCCATTAACAGAAGAATGGGTAAAGGAGGCATATCGTGTCGCCAAGAAGAGAGTTGTTTTAAAAGCCCATTTCCGTTCCACTCATTTTGAAGATTTTGGCTTTGAGCGTAAGGTGCGCCTCACTTCGAAATTCCATTTTGGGGTATTGGAAAAATAAATGGCTAAAAGAGCGAAGACGTTTATTTCGCTCTTTTTTATTTGGAAGAATAAAACATTGAGTGGGGATGAATAACTATTTAGTGCGGATAGGATATCAATTAGTTTATATAGAAGAACGTTTGGTTCGGATACCCCTTCAATTAGTTCGGATGGAATCTCATTTAGTGTGGATATTTCTTTAATTGGTGCGGATGGAACCTCAATTAGTTCGGATACCCCTTCAATTAGTGCGGATGGAATCTCAATTAGTTCGGATACCTCCTTAATTAGTGCGTATGAACCTTTATTTGGTTCGGATGCCCCCTTAATTAGTGTATATAGAACCTCATTTAGTTCGACTCCTCCTAAATACTTTTCAAGTCATTAGAAAAAGACTGCTAGAAAGATCACCTTTCTAACAGTCTTTTTAAAATGTGGTGAGGGAATAATATAATTATAGGGAATTGCATTGCCTATCAAAAATAATTCTTTTCTTAATATGCCTCTCTATTTATATCAAGAAGGGGATTTATCTGTTAAGAATGTTTTTCTGTCGCATTATTCAAGATATCAATTAATGTTGAATAATGTTCTGGAGCTTGGTTATTTAAAATTTCTCGTACTTTTAAATCCACAAGCATCTGCAATTTTTCTTTAATTGCTTTAGACATAGTTGCATCTACATTTAACATTTCAAGGGTACTGATGACTTCGCTCATTTCAGAAACGCGGCGCTCTACATGTATGGATGTACGGTTCAATAATAAATTGGCCGTTTCTTCCAAAGGGCGTTTTGTCACAGAATTATTAAGCGACTCCAGCACGATGTCAGATACTCCATAGATGCTGCTAGATTGAATCGTTTCAATGAGCAGCGCGGAAAAACCTTTCATGAAAATGCTTCTAAACATTTTTATGGCTGATGAACTGCCGGCTTTTTCGCTAATAAAAGTAACCTTCATATTATACGAAGAAGCAAATTCTTCAAAAACTTTTGCTCCTGTACCGCTGATAAACATCGGCACTTGGTGCTTCCATAACGGCACGCTGTCCATTACCGCCACATCAACAAAGGCTGCACCAGTATTTTCTAAAACTTCTGCAATTGCTTCCTTCACCATAGGGGAGGAAGCATTGATGTCAATATATACATGCTTTTCTGTCAAATAAGGAGCCACTTCCTTTGCTATCGGAAGCGCCACTTTAGCACTAGTTGCACAAAACACATAATTGCTTTTTTCCATTAACTCTTTCAAAGAATTCACCAATTCAACACCATTTTCTTTAGCCCGTTGTTGGATGACGGCGCCTAAAGATGGATGATTGGCATTGACATCAAACGCATAAATGGATTCAATTCCTTCTTGTTTTAATCCTTGGGAAATCAAGTAGGCAGCTTCGCCATATCCAATAAAACCGACGGATGGTGTTGTCATTTTTTCTTCCTCCAATAAAACTTAAGATTATTTGACATCGTGAATATGATCGTAATATATTACATTTTCTTTTTGAAGTACTTCTCTCAATTGATAGAAATCTAGGCTTAATTCACCCTTAGCAATTTTTTCTTTTGTACCTTGTTCTTTTTCAATTCGTTTTTGCGTTGCTTCTAATGTGGAATCAATATCTTCTTTTTTCACAACGACAACGCCATCATCATCCGCCAAAATAATATCACCTGGATTTACTTCTACTCCGCCACAGATGGCAGATGCATTCACCCAGCCGCCGCGATTTTTTGTTGTACCTTCTGAGTAAACGGATTTTGACCAGACAGGGAATTCTAATTCACGAATGGCTCTTAAATCGCGAATGCCAGCTTCAATAATAAGCCCTTGTACACCGCGGTACATTAATGCGCGTACAATCAATTCCCCGATCATGCCAGAAACACTTTCGCCTATAGTGGAAACGACTAAAATATCGCCAGGTTTGCACACTTCAATGGCAGCATGAATCATCAAGTTGTCGCCTGCTGGACAAGTTACAGTAACAGCAGGGCCGCAAATCGTTTTGCCATATTGAACAGGTTTAATGGAATGATGGAATAATCCTTGTTTTCCTTGTGCTTCGTATACAGTGGAAACATCAAATTCTTTAAAGGTTTCAATGATTTTTCTAGAAGGGCGTTCAAAATCTTTTATCACATATTTTTGCATTAAATTAGCTCCTCTCCGACTAATGGGAAGAATCGGTAGAATGCTTCCGCATATTTATATTGATTCTTTCCGGAGCAGCGGCGAGCATGGTTGCCACGTAAAGCTGCTTTTGCTGCATAGTAATCAATTAAGTGTTTTTGAGCTTTGAAGCAATTCATGGCTGCTAGTTTTTGTTCATAAGTGTCTGTAATATCAACGATTACATCTGGTTTAAAGTCGCTGATTTCAGATTGATGAGGTTCAAAACCGAATAATTTTGCTTGCTTAATGCATGGCAAGTCCACATCGCGAACCCCGTTTGATGTAGCTAAAACGGATGTTTCAAAGACGAAGCGGGATACTGTTTCATGGTCTGGATTGAACGCATCTTTAGGACCGTGGGAAAGAATGATGTCCGGACGCACTTCGCGAATTTTTTGAAGCAATTGCAATGTACGTTCAGGTGTAATTTCCATATGGTAGTCTTCATAATCCCAAATTTCGTAATTTGTTACGCCTAGATGTTTTGCAGCTGCTTCGATTTCAGCTCTGCGAACGGCTTTAACATTTTCTAAAGTTTGCCCTTCAATATTCCAAAGGTCATTGGATTCACCGCGGGCACCGAAACTTAAAATAATTAATGTTACATTTGCACCTTCTTTTACATATTTGGCGATTGTACCTCCCGCACGCCAAATGAAATCTCCTGCATGTGCACTAACAACTAATAAATTTTTGTTTTTCATTTTCTACTCCCCTTATTATGAACATTATTGTTAAACAATCTTGTTGATAGAATTATAATCTCTGTTGAATTTTCTGTCAATAGTGAAAACGAGAAATAAAAAATACTGTCCAGAAAAATCTGGACAGTTTATGCTACATTAAGAAATTATGGTTTTCTTCAATGACTTTTCGAATATTGGCAATATGTGTACGCATCGCTTTTTTCGCTGCTTCTGGATCTCGATTTTTAAGCGCTTCAAGAATTGCTTTATGTTCATTGTAAGAATCAACATTACGTCCTGGAACAAGAATTGTGCGGAGGTGGTATTTCATTAATTGCGCTTTGATCATATTGACCATTTCAACGGCTTGTTGATTGGAGCAAGCTTCATAAATAATTTTATGAAACTCTTTATTTAGGGAGGAGTAATCATCAAACTTTCCTTCATTTAAATAAATTCCCATTTGTTCATGAATGGTTTCTAATTTTTGAATAGCTTCATCGCTTAAACGAAGGGTTGAACTGTTGATGATCAGTTCTTCCAATGCTTCCCTGATTTCAAAGTAATTCAGCACTTCCTCCAAAGTATATGCTTTAACGGTTGCTCCCTTGTTTTCTTCGGTTTGAACAAGATGTTCTTGTTCAAGCTTCAATAATGCTTTTTTAATTGTATTTCGACTGACACCTATTTCTTTTGCTAGGTCACTTTCGTTTAATTTTTGGGAAGGAAGGAAAGTCCCATTTAATATCCTTTCTTTAATATACTCATAAGCTAAATCCATAGGTCTCTTCATAACTAAAACATCCTTTGATATTTTTTGTTGAACAATATTATTATACATCATATCACGAAAGATGTGGTATATCTATCTGTGGATATAATGGGTAAAATTTGAATAATTTTTCGAAAATTCGATGAATAAAAAGTAAACGATGTTGACATTGGGTAATCATAATTGTAGTATATAATTGTTAAACAAAAATGATAATCATTGAGGGAGGAGTTATGATGGTTCAACAAAGGGAGTTAGATTTTGATGTTGCGCATTTAGGGCACGTAGAACTTCTTACCCCAAAATTCCAAGAAAGCGTTGAATTTTTTACAAACATTTTAGGGATGGAAGAAGTGTATCGTGAAAATCAATCCGCATATTTGCGCTGTTGGGGTGATTATGAAGAATATTCTATTAAATTAACCGAATCGAATCAAGCCGGGGTAGGGCATACGGCACTTCGCATGATGAGTCCGGAAGCCCTTGAGAGAAAAGCAAAAGCCATTGAAGCAACTGGCCAAGGCATTGGTTGGATTGAAGGAGACAAAGGTCACGGAAAAGCATATCGCTATTATGGAATGGACGGCCATGTAATGGAGCTATACTACGAATCCAACAAATATAAAGCTCCAGATCATTTGAAGCCTACATTAAAAAATCAACCTCAAAAGTTCACAGGAAAAGGGGCAGAGGTAAAGACACTGGACCATATCAACTTCTTGTCATCCAATCCTGAACGGGATGGAAAATTTGCAGAAGAAGTTCTTGGTTTGCGCCTTTCAGAGCAAATCGTATTAGATAATGGCAAAAAAGCTGCAGTTTGGTATCGAGCTACGAATAAATCTTATGATATCGTTTATACACAAGACCATACGCCAGCCAATGGACGTTTACACCATATTGCATTTGCGGTTGATACAAATGAAACAATTTGGCGTGCAGCGAACTTTTTTGTGGACCATGGTGTCAATATTGAATTTGCTCCAAGCAAACACGCGATTAACCAAACATACTTTGTGTATGTCATTGAACCAGGAGGAAATCGCATTGAATTGTGCAGTGGCGGTTATTTAATTTTTGCGCCGGACTTTGAACCAATCACTTGGACTGAAGCAGACCGTAAACGAGGCCAAGCATGGGGGAATAAAACGGTTGAGACATTCCATACATATGGAACTCCGGTGGTAGATGTAGAAAAGGTAAAATAAAGAGATTTTGATTAAAGTGCGAACATTTTATACAGTCCGCACTTTTTTATTTTGCCAATTAAAGCACAAAAAATAAGGAGTTACAACTAACTCCTTACTTTCAAATAAGTTTTTTATCTATTCTATTGTTTAAATATACTTGGCAGCCAAGTAGTTAAAGGAGGGATGTATGTGAGCAATGCCAATACAATAATCGCTACAATTACAAACGGAACAATGGAACGGATTAAGCTCTCCATTCGCACATTTCCGACGCTGGATGCGATGAATAAACCGGCTCCAACCGGTGGCGTTAAAATTCCAATTGTCGCGTTTAAACAAATAATTACACCAAAGTGTACTGGATCGATTCCGTATGAATATACAAGCGGCGATAAAATAGGTAGCAAGATTACCATTACAGCCATTTCATCTAAGAATATGCCGGTAATTAATAGGAACAGGTTCACTAATAATAAGAATATGTAAGGACTATCTGTAAAGTCAGCAATCGCTTTCACAATCATTTGCGGAATCTGTTCAAAGGCTAATACCCAGCTGAATAAGTTTGCCATAGACAGCAACATCGTTACAACAGCTGTTGAAATTGCTGCATTGACAAAAATTTTTGGAAAGTGGGATAGTTTTAAATCTCTGTAAACAAACATTCCAACTAGAATCGCAATAACGCAGGCAATGGCAGCAGATTCAGTGGCTGTAAATACACCGGATAAAATGCCTACAATAATCGTTAAAGGAACAAGAAAAGCAGGAAAAATTTTTACAAAACTTGTAACCACATCTTTAAATGCAGCTTTATCAGATTTTGGAAAGTTATGTTTAAATCCTAATAACGCAATGGTAATAATGAGCGCACCTGCCAAAAGAATACCAGGGATAACCCCCGCAATAAACATATCATTAATGGAGACGCTCATGCTTACGCCGTAGATAATAAATAACATACTTGGCGGAATAATTGGACCTAAAAGTGCCGCAGATGCTGTTGTTGCTGCTGCAAAAGAACGGCTGTATCCGGCTTTTTCCATTTCAGGAATCATAATTCGGCTCATCATAGCTGTTTGAGCAGTTGCAGAACCGATGATGGATGCTAAAAACATATTGGCGATGACATTTACATAAGCAAGACCGCCTTTGAAATGGCCAACCGCCTTTCTTGCAAAATCAATAAGTCGTACTGTAATACCGGAAGAGTTCATGAGTTCTCCCGCCAGCATAAAGAGAGGAATAGCCAATAAACTAAAACTAGCAACCCCAGAATAAAGGGTTTGTGAGACATTGGCAAATAAACCGTACTGTGTTGTTACAATCATATAGGCAATACTAACAATACCTAGTATGAGTGCAATAGGAACCCTCATCAAAAGCAAAATGATAAAAATCAATAAAGCAACGAACATGGTTTAATTTTCCTCCTTTTTCTCGCCTTTATAGCGGAATGATTGAATAAAATGATTAAAAGAATGGATCGTTAGAAAAAGGAGGCCGACTGGTACACCTAAATATGGATAAAACATTGTAATCCCTAGAGCAGGGGATACGGTTTTGCTTACAGATGGACCACTTATCCATTTCAATGCAAGATAAAATACAAATATACTAAAAGCAGTTACAATTCCATGGGCAATGATTAATACGATTTTTTGCGTTTTTATATTTAATCGATCGAAAACGATGGTTAACGAAGCGGCCTGCTGTGTTTTAACCCCCATGCTTCCGCCAATAAAAGTGATCCATACTAAAGTGTAAATGGCTAATTCATCAGACCAGCTTAAAGGATTATTTAATACAAAACGAAAGAATACTCCTAAAGAAATTGACCCTAACATGACAATACTTAATATGTTCACGATGATTTTTTCAACGCTAAAGATCAGATCACTAATCTTTTTAGTGATTTGCAAAAAGACTCCTCCTTTCTTGATGAAAAGAATTTGACCACTACTTACTCGAAGTAACGGTCAATCCATGGTCAATGATTTAAATGAAGCTAGTGGATTTATTTTTTATTTTCTTCGATAAATGCCTTAATAGCTTCGTTACTTGAGTATTCTTCGTAGATTTCGTTAGCAATTGACATGAATGCATCCGTATTTTCTAGTTCTACAACATTTACACCAAGCGCTTTAATTTCATCTACACGTGATTTTTCTAAGTTGATGGCTTCTTGGATACCCCAATCAACCGCTGCTTTCCATGCGTCAATCACGATTTGTTGATCTTCAGCGCTTAAGCTGTCAAATACTTGTTTACTTCCTACTACTACTTCTGGGAATGTAATATGGTTCGTTAATGTTAAATTTTTAGTAGTTTCATAGTATTTTTGTGATAATAATGCATCCAAGTCCACATCTACGCCTTCAATAACACCTGTTTGAAGAGCTGTATATACTTCTGGAAGCGGCATTGGTGTTGGTCCAGCTCCAATCTTTGTCCAGAATTTCTCAAAAGCAGGTGCACCAGGAATACGAATTTTCAACCCTTTTAAATCATCAATGCTTGTGACAGGGTTTTTTGATAATACATGGCGGTTTCCGGCAAAGAATACATCAAAACCAACTAAGTTTAAATTTTCCAAATCTTTTAATAAAGCTTTTGCGGATTCTGTTTCGCGAGCTTTTGCAGCATCTTCAAGATTGTCGAATAGGAATGGCATGAACCAGCCGTTCATTGCTTCAGAACTGCCGCTTAATGTACCATTACTGATAATTCCGAAATCTAGAGTTCCTGTTTCCAATTGTTGAAGCATATCTGCTTCTTTCCCTAATTGGTTGGCAGGAAAGATATCAACTGTCATTCTTCCATTTGAACGAGCTTCCAATTCCTCTTTAAACTTTTCAGCAGTTGCAAATTTTACGTGGCCTTCGTTTGCTTCATGGCCTAGTTTAAATGTATAAGTTTTTTCTTCAGATCCAGCATAATTTGAATCAGAACTGCTGCTTGACTCATCTGAACTAGAATCACCGCAGGCTGCCAAAAAAATCATGGCAATTACCAATGTGAGAACGTAAAATAATGTTTTTCTCTTCATCCCAATTAACCCCCTATATAAAATTAACCCCTTTAAAAAAACTAAATTTTTTTAATAAAATATGTATATCAATCATCTCCTCCTTCAATCAAACATACATGCTTATCGAATTGTAATCACAATTGTTTAACAATTTAGTTGATGAAATTATATAATACGCTTTCTTTTTATGTCAACAATAAAAATAAGAATAATAAGTATATTACTTCTAATAAGAATATTCTGATAACAGTGCGAGTCTGGACACTATAACAGTTGAGTTAAAACTTTATTAACCGTGAAAATATTAATAAATGAGTGTTATAGTACAGCGATCATTTCGATTTGAACACGAAGACCTTCTCTTAAATCTTGAACAGTTGTATGTCGAGCTGGACGGTTGTTTGGATCAGGGAACATTTTTAACCATTCTTGGTTGACGATTTTCTTATATTCCCGATCAGTCGTTAAAACGCTGACATGGGCAATATTGTCTGTCGTTCCGCCTGCTAACTCCATAATTTCTCTCATATAGTGGAATAAATTTTTTACTTCGTCTTCCACTTTTTCAGGCATTTCTCCTGTTTCAGGATCTGAACCGATAATGGCCGATGTGAATACCATGTTTCCAATTTTTACGGCTGTTGGAATTGGATTTTGATGATGTGAGCCTTTTACAGGCAACACTTCTCGTTTAACCATAATTGTTACCACTCCTTTATTTTTGATAGAAAAACAAAAATGGAATCAAAATTGTTAAACAATATGTTTGATAAAATTATAAAGGAGTTAAAAATACGTGTCAATGTGTATTGGAAGCGTTTCAAAAATTTTTGCAATGAATGTAATAAAAAGGAAAGTAGCATGGAATGTATAAGGACTTTTAAAATAGCATGAAAAAAACCTTCGCTACAAAGGACTCATAGCGAAGGCATTTCTTTCAGCCGGTCTTTTACTCTTCTTTTTCGATAAAGCATATCTCCCGTTTCGGCAATGGTTTCAATCATGTTTTTATTCGCGATGGAGCCAAAAAGGATGCCTGCAATGGGAATCGCTTGAAAAAATTTTTTCCAGCCGAATTGATCCCGAAACGTATAAAACACCTCTTGCCAACCCTTTAGCTGCTGAATGACATCGGCGGATGATTTCTCATCTATCGTTGATAAGTCTTTTAAAATTGCTTCTTTTCCAACGATGTCCGCATTGGCAAATTGTAAACATTTTACAATGAAAATGCGCTCTTTTTTATCTTTTGGGTCATATCCATGAATCATGGCAATCTCTTGCAATGTTTTTAGTGAAATTCCTAAAATCATAGGAATGTCAACAACAAGGGTAAACAGTCCACCAACACCGGTAGTAGCCCCTTGTAAGCTTGCAAAGGCAGCACGATTTTTGGCAAGCCCCTCTGAAATTTTGATCATATCTTCAATAGGTAATTTCTTGATTTCTTCCAATGTTTGTAACTTTCTATATGAAGAAAGCTTATTGATTCTTTTTAACATCGCTTCTTCGCTCACTAGATATTTCCCGCCGATTTGAATATAGCTTCCCAATTCATCTACTAATTCTCCAATTTTCTTTTGAATCCACTTTGGGGTGAGTCGGTCTAACAATTTAAAAGGAATTCTTCCGAGTTTTTCCCAGATAAAAAGATCTTTTTGTTTCTTTTCCCAAGTTTCAATTTCTTTTAAATACCCGAGCAATTGTTCTTTCGTTTCCAATTTTTTATCTCCTCTATAGATTTTTTTCTATATACGAAGTCTTTGTTAAAAAGTTTCACCTCTCTTTAAAGGATTATTTCCAGCTATAAAGAATATTAAAGGAGGGGAGTGATAGAAATGTACAAGATTTTTGTAACAAGTAAAATTAGTGATTCTGCTTTAAATATACTGAAATCTGTTGGAGAAGTTGAAGTTTGGGATAAGGAAGAAACTTTGAATGGAGAAGCTTTAATTGAACAATTGAAGGATAAAGATGCCGTATTAACGATGGTGAATAATGTTGTAACGGATGATATCATTCGACAGGCACCCCGATTAAAAGTGATTGGCAATTGCGGTGTCGGCTATAACAATATTGATATAGATTCTGCTGAAAAGCATGGGGTGATTGTAACTAACACGCCTGATGTGTTAAATGATGCGACGGCTGATTTAACTTGGGCGCTGATTCTGGGGATTGCAAGAAGAATCGTTGAAGCGGACAAGTTTGTTCGGGCAGGGAAATTTACCGGATGGCTACCTCATTTATTTATCGGCAATATGGTTTATGGCAAAAAATTAGGGATTATTGGTCTTGGAAGAATTGGTAGAGCTGTGTGCGAGAGAGCCAAAGGATTTCATATGGAAGTGTACTACTATAATCGAAATCCTTTACCAAAAGCGCAAGAGGAAGTGTTAAACGCAACCTATAAAAACTTGGAAGATTTGCTAAAGGAATGCGATTATATCACCATTCATGCTCCGTTGAATGAAGACTCTTATCATTTAATAGGGCGAGATGAATTAAACTTGATGAAAAAAGATGCTTATTTAATCAATACATCCCGCGGTCCATTAATTGATGAACAAGCATTGTATGAACATTTAAAAGATGGAAAGATTGCAGGAGCGGCATTGGATGTATATGAACATGAGCCTGAAATAGTAGAGGGGCTTTTGGAACTGGATAATGTGATATTGCTTCCCCATATAGGGAGCGCGACTTATGAGACGCGGACAAAAATGGCGGAACTTGCGGCCAATAATATTGCCAATGTACTTTCCGGGAAAGAGCCGCTAACTCCTGTAACGAAAGGTTGGAGAAAATGAAAATCTTAGTGGCGCCAGATTCCTTTAAAGGGTCCCTTACATCGGCTGAACTGTGCCGAATAATTCGTCATGGAATGGAAAAAGTGCTGGAAGCTGAAGTGCTAGAGATGCCGATTTCCGATGGAGGGGAAGGGTTTTTAGAAAGCATTTGTTCCATTCATCCATATCAATTGGAATTCGTGAACGCCAAAGACCCTTTAGGAAGATGGATTCAAGCAGAAATGGCAATTGATGCTGAAAAAAATACGGCTTACATCGAAATGGCAAAGAGTACGGGATTAACCCTTGTCAAAGAAAGGGAAAGAAATCCTTACCAGTCTTTTAGCTATGGCATAGGAAATTTAATTTTACATGGTTTGGACAAAGGATGCCGCACCTTTGTAATTGGGCTTGGCGGCAGTGCAACCAATGATGCTGGAATTGGAATGCTTTCAGAGCTTGGGGTGGTTTTTCGGGATGAAAGTGGAAAGCCGATGACAATAGAATTATTAGAAGATATAAGAAAAATTGCAAGTCTTGATTTAAAACAGGTGGATTCACGACTCTTTGAATCAGAGTTTCTTTTAGCAACGGATGTCACTAACCCATTATGCGGCGAGAATGGAGCTACTTATATATTTGGTCCGCAAAAAGGATTAAAACAGGATGATGTGCATAAAATCGATCGGATTCTTTATCATTACGGAACAACACTGGAAAGACAGTTTCAAAAGGAGCTGCTCACTGAAGAAGGAGTTGGAGCTGCGGGAGGCATACCTGTTTCCTTTTTAGCTTTATTTCAGACAAAAATTTGTCGAGGGATTGACATATTAATAGAAACCTCCCCATTAAAAGAGATATTACCAACCATTGATTTAGTTATTACCGGGGAAGGAAAACTAGATCAACAAACCTTTAGCGGAAAAGTGATTAAAGGGATTTGTGAATTCGCTAAACCATACGGCTATTCTCGTCGTTGCAATCTGTGGTAAAATTGAATTATCCAGAAATGAAATAAAAGATTTGGGGCTTTCTGCAGCCTTTTCCATTTGCAAAGGCCCGATTTCCTTGGAAGAATCCATGAAAGAGGCAAGGGGATTGGTGGAAGAATTAGCTGAAAATATGGCGGAGCTAATAAAACTATCTATATAGAAAAGGCGCTGCAAAAGTTTGCAGCGCCTTCTCCAAAAAAATAAAAAGCTACTGTACGCAGCTTTTTATTCAGCAAAACAGAATGAAATTAAATAAGCTAAATATAAAATAAATCCGATGGCGATTGTAACTGAGGCCACATTAATCCCTCCTTAAAGTTAGAAAACATGGTTAATTCCTAACATATTTTACTATGAAAAAATAAAATAGGAAACCTTTTTCAATAAAAATCGTAAGTTCTTAATAGAATTATACCAAAGTGGGTGAAAGAATTGAAAAAGTGGTTGCAAAAAACGCTCGTATTTTTAGTGGCCTTTTTAACATTAGGGGTTATCACGCCCAACCATTCAATTTGGGATTCGCTGGAAAATGGTCAACAATCCAATCGAACTCCTAGCGTTGACTTTAAAAATGTAGAGGTCGCAAATGATTCCGTAGAGGATGTCCTCTCTGATGAAACGATAGAGTCCGTTGATCCTATCGATACTATCATACAACTAGCGAAAAAACAGTCATACATAAAATTCGGATCAAAAATCGCTCCAGTGATTGAAGATGAATTTGAACAAAATATTTTCCCAACTATTGAAAAAGTAATTGCCTCTACTTTAGGAAACCTTGATGATGAATCGAAGAATTACTTAACAATTAGCGAACAACCTGGAGGAAATTATTCTGAAAAAATATTCCATATAGCTAATGGAAGAACTGGCCAAGAGCTGCTCCGTTTCCATGTCCGTACAGAAAAACGCCCGCTTGATGGGTATTATTATAATTTCCATTATCATTCCTATGAGGATGATTTTGTGACACATCATACAATCGGCGATATCTATTATTCGAAAAATACCCCGCCGAAATGGTTATCGTAAAATTTTGAACACCCATGGAACATTTAAACCAAATAATTCTTTAACTCGTGCACACTACGCAGTCTTCATGTATCGTGCTATGAATGAAAATAATACAACATCTAATAACGGAACCAACAATACTAATTCAAACAGCAATAATTCAACGAATGAAACCGAATCAACTAATTTTAAAAATTGTGATGAGTTAAGAGAAGTTTATCCAGATGGCGTACCATCAAGTCATCCAGCTTATCAGAAAAAATTTGATCGTGACAACGACGGTTGGGCGTGTGAAAGATAAAAAATATAACCAGATCGATTTTGACCTGGTTTAGTTGTACCTCAAATCTTTATTTATAAGCAAGAAAATAAAATATATTTTTAAAAAATTTATAAGTGTTTTCAAATATTCATTCCCATTGAATACTATTAGAAAAAATGCTAATAAATGGATAAATAAGATGCAAAAATAAGCGAATTTGGAAAACCTTGTGTTTTTCGATTTGCTTATTTTTTTATTTGTTTTTGGTAGTACTTTTTGCTTTCAAAAACGCAACTATAGGACTATAATTAGTTAATGAGATTTTATGACGATTATCTTAAATTTATATATTGAAATTATAACAATTATACCGATATAATAGTTGCGTCAGGGGGCCTATGTAATGGAGTTTAGACAATTGATTTTAAGTATTAATGGTGCTGTAGATGCATTAGAATATGCTACAGCAAGAAGATTCATTGAAGAAAATTTTGACATTGTTTATGATTATCGGCATCTACTAAACAGCAATGCAAGAGAAATTTTGGAATTCGTAAAAGAGAAAATGGAATCAGGAGATGAGCCATTAACTAAAAAAGAATTAAATGCAATTACAGTCATCAATACATATGCAAAAAGAATGGATATTCGCGGCTTAAAATTATTTTTAAGCGAAAAAGACAAAGAAAAAATCCTGGAAAAAAGGGATGCTTTAGAAATCTTATCTTCTGATGCGAAAATTTTATTAACGAGCTTAGGATACATAAAAAATAAAGAATTGGTGAAATAAAATCATCATACAAAGAGCTGATTCGAAACTGAATCAGCTTTTTTTTAGTCCGTAAAACAGAGGCTAATTAAATAAAGGGTATACAAAATCAGTCCTATGGTGATTGAAATGTCTGCCATTACCATCCCCCCATTCCATATATCTATATTTAGTCTATACAAAATTTTCAAAATAATGAATTGAAATGTTTTGTTTCGACAATTTTGATGTGAGTTTTACCAAATAAAAGTTTATATTATAAAAATTGGTATTATAGTAGTATAATATAGTACGTTGCAATTACTGATGAACTATTAGGAATCATTAGGGAGAAGCTTATGAATAATCGAAATCGCCAACTATTAGCAAAAATCTTTATCGGATTTATCAGTGTTGTTGTTGTATTAGTGCTGTCCATCGGTTCTGTATTGGTTTGGGCTACCGATTCCATCATTCATCATTCTTATATGGAAAAATCAACACTGATTGCGAAAAGACTTTTGGAAAATCTTGATGTTGAAAAGTTTGAACAACTTGCGAAAAATCCTGAAGAAGGTGAATTGTATTATGAACTTCAACATCAATTAACTGAAACTTTGAATGTGAGCCCAATTACATACATATACGTTGCGGTTCCTCCAAAGCCGGGAGAAGATTTAGGATTAGCCCTTGTTGATGCAGGGGATTTGGATAGTGAAGATGTATATCATATAGGAGAAGAAATTGATGGGCTGCATTACAATCAAATATTGAAAAAATTAAATGAAGCAGGATCATTCTCTGAATATGATGAAGTCGAAGGAATAGGGAATGTGATTTCTTCCTATGTACCTTTGAAAAATAAAAATGGAGAAATTTTTGCGATTTTAGGTGTTGATGATGACTTAGATTCAATTGAAGAGGTTCAAAAGGATGCACTGCACGATATTATGCCTATTTTCATCACCATTACGATTGCAGTCAGTATATTAATTATGGCAGTCATTGGCGTCATTTTATATCGTTTATTGTTGCCGATTCCGTTCATTCGCGAATCATTGTTTAAATTGGATGAAGGGGATTTGATTGAATCAGAGCGAATTATGGAAGGCGTCAACTTAAAAAGAAAAAATAGCATTGCCCTATTAGCCCGAGTATTTAAAAACACTTTGGAAACATTGGCAAACATGATTGGAAAAATCCATCAAACTAACAATGAAGTAAAAGAAACCATGGCAAATGTATCGCATGTAACATCAACAATCGATTCATCAACAAATGATTTGCTTGGCAGCATTGAAGAAATCAGCGAAAGCGTAAATCGCCAAGACGAACTTTCTAACGAAATGCTTCAAGCGATGGAGCAAATGACAGCCAATATTACCAATGTAACGGCACAAGTTCAAAAGGCAGCAACAGATCTCGCGAAAACATCAAAGCTTATTTTTGAAAGTGCCAATGAAGCAAAAGATGTTTCCAATGAAGTCCAAAAAACGAGCGATGAAGTCAAAGAAACTTCTCAAAATGTCCATTATTTAACGGAACGCTATAAAGACATTGAATCAATGGTGACGATTATTCAAGAGATTGCAGATCAAACGAATTTACTTGCATTAAATGCCTCCATTGAAGCAGCGAGAGCAGGAGAACATGGAAAAGGTTTTGCCGTTGTTGCGGATGAGGTGAAGAAACTGGCTGAAATCACAAAACAATCAACGGAAGAAATCAGCAAAACAATTAATGAATTTAAGTCGATTACTTTGAATGTGTTAAATGAAATGAATGCCAATACGGAAAAAGTGACCTTTGGCGCAAACAAGGTTAAATCAATCAGCGAGCTTTTAATAGATGTTCAAAGTGAAACAGAAAAAGTTTTAAAAGATGTTCAATCAATCGAAGAAATTACGAAACAAATGGTGGAAACTGCCGAAGATGTGAGCGAAACAATTAAACAATCAAACAATGCTAGCCGTCAAGTAGTAGAAAGTACGGCTACAGTGAAAAAAGCAGCGGATGCTCAGGAAGAAATTGTGCTGAAATTAAAAGAATCAACGGAACACCTGTTATCCAATGTACAAATGTTTGAGGACATTTTAAATAAATATCAGGTATAATATAGCTGTAGGTTGCCTAGAAAGGTAAATTTTCTAGGCAACTTTTCCTTTTTAGAAGAAACCCATTCTTTATCTCCCACCAGATGGGTAAAATAGTTATAATAAAGTAGTTCACATGAAAAGTTGTAAAAGAATTTTATTTCAGGTTATAAATGAGGTGTCAGAATTGGAAAAACATCCAGAATATCAATATTTAAATTTGTTGAAATACATTTTAGAAAACGGCGTAAAAAAAGCTGACCGCACCGGAACGGGAACAATCAGCATTTTTGGCTATCAAATGCGCTTTGATTTAAGCAAAGGATTCCCGCTCCTAACAACAAAACGAGTTCCTTTTAAACTGGTGGCGAGCGAATTGCTATGGTTCATCAAGGGAGATACGAATATCCGCTATTTACTTCAGCACAACAACCATATTTGGGATGAATGGGCATTTAAAAAATGGGTGGAGTCCGATGAATATAAAGGTCCGGATATGACGGATTTCGGACTACGGGCAGCCCAAGATGAAGAATTTGCAAAAGTGCTGGATGCGCAAATGAAAATCTTCCATGAAAAAGTGATTTCCGATGATGAATTTGCGAAAAAATATGGAGAATTAGGTCCTGTTTACGGCAAACAATGGAGAAGCTGGCCTGGAGAAAAGGGAGAAACCATTGACCAATTAAAAAATGTCATTGAACAGATCAAACGAAATCCAAATTCTCGCCGGTTGATTGTTTCTGCTTGGAATCCGGCTGAAGTGGATGACATGGCACTTCCTCCTTGCCACACGCTATTCCAATTTTACGTGGCGGAAGGGAAGCTGTCTTGCCAATTATATCAACGCAGTGCAGATGTGTTTTTAGGCGTGCCGTTTAATATTGCTTCTTATGCTTTGTTGACGCACTTGATTGCCCATGAATGCGGACTTGAAGTGGGCGAATTTATTCACAGCTTTGGTGATACGCATATTTATTTAAACCATTTAAACCAAGTGAAAGAACAGCTTTCAAGAGAACCGAAAGCTCTTCCTATTTTAAAAATCAACCCAGAGAAAAAATCTATTTTTGATATTGAGCTTGAAGACTTATCCATTGAAGGATACGACCCGCATCCTGCTATTAAGGCACCAGTGGCGGTTTGAGAAATAAAAAATTGTTATCACCACCTAATAATGGAAATCGCCATTCATTAGGTGGTATTTTTTTGTCAATCAATTGCTTGTGGGATAATTTTTTATTAACCTCGTATATACTTTGTATATACAAAATATATACGAGGTGATATATTGAGATCAGATAAATATGTTGACGATCAAAAAAATATAGGGGGAATTCACATGGCCACGGTTACGGCACAAAAATGGGGAAACAGTTTGGGCATCCGTATACCAAAAGAGGTAGCTGATAAATTAGGTATCAAGCAAGGTTCGGAAATGATTTTAAGCATAAGTGAAAAGGATGAAATCATCACATTGCAACCAAAAAAAAGACGTAAAAAATACACTCTAGAAGAATTAGTATCACAAATCACTCCGGAGAAAAGACATGAAGAAATTAGCTTTGGAATTGAGGGACGTGAATTAATTTAATGCCGAAAGAAGCGTTAGACAGAGGGGATTTTATTATTTTAAATTTTCATCCGCAAGCTGGCCGTGAACAAGCGGGTACAAGGATTGCTATTGTTTTGTCACCAAAAGCTTTTAACGAAGCAACGAGTTTTACGGCTGTCTGTCCGATTACGAATCAACAAAAAGGTTATCCCTATGAAGTTGAATTGCCGAAAGAAGGTATCTTCGTTAAAGATGGCCATCCAATTACCGGTTCCATTTTAACCGATCAAGTCAAAACATTAGATTTATCTGCACGCTACTATAAAATTTTAAAGAAGTATGATCCTAAAGATGAACAAATTGAAATTATTGACGAAATCATCGAGGAATGTTTAGCCAAAATTGAAACATTTTTAGGGTTTTAATGGATATTACTGCTTTCAGTTAAGCAAACGATTCAAGAAAAAATAATTTTAGGAGCGAAAACATGATTTCATTAATCGTAGCCCATGACAAAAATCGAGTAATTGGTTATAACAATCAGATGCCTTGGCATTTGCCGGGAGACTTACAATATTTTAAAGAAACGACGATGGGAAAACCGTTAATTATGGGTAGAAAAACTTTTGAATCCATCGGCCGCCCTTTGCCTGGAAGAAGAAATATTGTCATTACAAGAAATAAGGAATACCACCATGAAGGAATTGAAGTGGCTTCAAGTTTAGAAGAGGCGTTGAAACTTGCTGGCAATGAAAAGGAAATTATGGTGATTGGCGGGGAACAAATTTTTAAGTTGGCCCTTCCCATAGCGGACCGATTATATATTACCCAAATCTATCATGAATTTAAAGGAGATACCTATTTCCCGGAGTATGGGGATGAGTGGAAAATCGTATCAGCCAGCGAAAAATATGAAACAAAAGAAGGATATACGTATCAATATCTTGTATATGAAAGAAACTAATATAGGTGCAAGAAAATATAAAATCATCGGCTATCTTGAAATGTTAATTTTCAAGATAGCTATTTTTTTGCAAAAAATAATAGATTATTTCTTTAAAGGTAGGGTAATAGTGTTTAAAAGTAAAATTTTTATCATTTGTATTTCAATAATTCTATTTCTAACACTATTTGATTCTATTTTTTTGTAAAGAAAGTATAAAATCTTTCTATTTTTCATATAAAACTAGGGACTAGCGAATATGTTGAGAGAAGGAGGCGCTGGAATATGTCAAAGGTGTTTACATCCTTCGATGAAGCCATTCAAGACTTGAAGGATGGGGATACAATTATCGTTGGCGGATTTGGGTTATGCGGCATTCCTGAAAAAGCCATTGAGGCGATTTTGCGGAAAGGGACAAAAAATTTAACGGTTGTCAGCAACAACTGCGGCGTAGATGATTGGGGGCTTGGATTGCTGCTTAAGAATAAGCAAATTTCCAAAATCATCGCTTCCTATGTAGGAGAAAATAAAATTTTTGAACAACAATTTTTAAATGGTGAAATTGAAGTGGAACTAACTCCACAAGGAACTTTGGCAGAAAAAATTCGGGCTGGCGGTGCCGGCATTCCCGCTTTCTATACAGCGACAGGAGTAGGAACGCCGATTGCGGAAGGAAAGCCGACAAAAGTATTTGACGGAAAAACATACATTGAAGAAAGAGCCATCGTCGGGGATTTTGCTTTCGTAAAGGCTTGGAAAGGGGACAAGCTAGGGAATTTAATTTATCGAAAAACGGCGAGAAATTTTAATCCTCTTGCCGCCATGGCTGGAAAAATTACGATTGCTGAAGTGGAAGAACTTGTGGAAGTAGGGGAGCTCGATCCGGATCAAATCCACACTCCAAGCATTTATGTTCAACGGATTTTAGTTGGCGACCAATACGAAAAACGCATTGAAAAAAGAACAACCCGACAAAAAGAGGAGGTTGAAGGATGACGCTTTCCACAAGAGAGAAAATTGTAAAACGAGCCGTAAAGGAAATCCAGGATGGCATGTATGTCAATTTAGGAATTGGCATGCCGACCCTTGTAGCCAATGAAATTCCAAAAGATTATCAAGTGATGCTGCATTCCGAAAATGGGTTGCTTGGCATCGGCCCATATCCAACGGAAGAAGAAGTGGACCCGGATTTAATCAATGCCGGGAAAGAGACGGTGACAACTGTAAAAGGGGCAGTCTTTTTCGATAGTGCAGAATCCTTTGCCATGATTCGCGGCGGACATATTGATCTGGCTATATTAGGTGGAATGGAAGTATCGGAAAAGGGCGATTTAGCCAACTGGATGATACCGGGAAAGATGGTCAAAGGCATGGGCGGCGCAATGGATTTAGTGCATGGTGCAAAACGGGTTGTTGTGATTATGGAACATGTATCCAAAAAAGGGGAGCCAAAAGTCCGAAAAGAATGCACATTGCCGCTCACGGGACAAGGAGTAGTGGACCGGTTAATTACAGATTTAGCGGTCTTTGAATTTACAGAAGATGGAATGGTTTTAATAGAAAAATCAAAGGATATTACATTGGAAGATTTAAAAAACAAGACGGAGGCAGATTATATTGTTTCTCCTAATCTAGTAGAGTGGTAAAAATTTTTGCTCAAATGTAAGTCATAAATTGCTAGAAAGACAAATATATTTTTACTTACTAGTGTCGCATAAAAAATATCAATAGACATAATAAATCTGAATTTTCTGTAACTATATTTTTCCATAAAAAAATCCTTTATAATGGTTTGGTGGTAGTAAACCTATCCAAATCCAATATAAAGGA
>Ga0207747_1000822_pt1 | contig 28155 bp, 23 predicted proteins | sample HigsolmetaGSP11D_FD_184839 | JGI IMG/M metagenome (GOLD analysis project Ga0207747, IMG submission 184839) | High solid enriched microbial communities from the Joint BioEnergy Institute, USA - SP1-1-D (SPAdes) | ecosystem: Engineered > Bioreactor > SSF (Solid state fermentation) > Aerobic >...
ACGTGTGTGGCCGAGCAGCGCGCAGTCCAGCAGGTGATCGACGAGCTTTTCGGCCGTGTAGACACAGTTGGCTTTTTGTTCCAGATGAACGTGACTCTCGATAAGGGTGTCCAGACCGATGAGTTCTTTGAACCGCGCGAGGAACTGGAAGTTCCCAGCTTCCGTGACGGTGTCATTGTCAAACGTGACCGGTCGCAACTTTTTCAGGATTCTCTTGATTCGGCGACGCTCCTCCAGAATTTCAATTCGGCGTTCGCGGCGTGTTTTTGGTTCTGGCGCATGGTTCGTTGCTTGTGGTATCATGTTGCTAGGGACACTTCCTCTCGTTGGTTATTCGTGGTGGTTTAACCTTTGACAAGAGGCATGCAGTATAATGCTCCCATAGGCTGAGACACGGGAGCGTGATAAATAAGTTATAATGATGACATGGAGAAACGGAACCGATATACCGCAGAATTTAAAACAAAGGTTGTTCTTGAGGTACTCCGTGAGGCGCAGACCGTCAATGAGATTGCAGCAAAATATGAACTTAGCCCGGTCATGATTAGCCGGTGGTAAGCAGAGTTTCTAGAGCGCGCTTCAATCGTTTTTGAGAAGAAGGCGAGTGAAGCCGACAAAGTGCGAAAGGAGTACGAAGCCAAGCAAGAGCATCTTGAGAAGCTAGTCGGCCAACTTACGATTGAGGTCGACTGGCTCAAAAAAAAATCTGGTCTCAAATGAATCTCTTGAAACGCGCAAAGCGATGGTGGAGCTGGACAACGCGAATATCACTGTCAAGCGTCAGGCAGAGCTGCTCAGTGTGAATCGGACTAGTGTCTACCGTCCGACCAAAGAGCAGCGTGAGAGCGAAGAGAATGTCCGACTCATGCATCGGATCGACGAGATCTACATGAAGCATCCCTACTACGGTTATCGACGCATGACGAGAATCCTTCGCGATCAAGGTTATGTAGTAAACCGCAAGCGCATACGCCGTCTGATGCAAGTCATGGGTCTCGAAGCTATTTATCCGAAGCCAAACCTGAGCAAACGCCTTCACGCCACTTACACGCGTCCCTACCTGCTTCGCGGCTTGACAATCGATCGACCGAATCAAGTCTGGGGAATCGACATCACCTATCTCCGGATGGGTAAAGGCTTTATGTATTTGTTTCTCATCATCGACTGGTACAGCCGGAAGGTGATTGATTATGAGCTGTCCAGCACGCTCGAGAAGGTCTTCGTACTCAAGTGCCTTAAACGGGCATTTAGCCGCTGTAAGCCGGAAATCATGAACAGCGACCAAGGCTCTCATTTTACCAACAGCGATTATCTTGAGCTCCTGGAGAAGGCTGGCGTTAAGGTCTCTATGGACGGCAAGGGTCGGGCAACAGATAACAGTCGGACTGAGCGATTCTTCCGCTCGCTTAAGTACGAATGCATCTGCATCAATGAATTCGAAAACCCTCGTACGCTGCGCCAAGGGATAGCTCATTACGTCCAATTTTACAATGAGGAACGACCTCACCAATCACTCGGTGGAGCACGGCCCATACAGTTCTATTTCCATAACGTCAATCAAATCGCATCCTAAGTACAGGAAGGAGGACATAACTTATTTCTAAAAAAACGTGTCTTGACATTGGGGAGCATTACACAATCAACCTGTGAAACTGATGGTGTTCATCGGGACATTGGAAAGAGCGTTGAGCCAATCTTTGGGTAGGAAGGTTGTGTTCGAGAAGATCTATGAACCGATCAAGCCAGGCGATGTACCAGCTACTTACGCATCGACTGACCGATTGAATCAAGCTGTAGGGTTCAAACCTTCGACTCCGATTGAGGTTGGACTACAGAAATTTGCGGACTGGTACGTAGATTACTATCAACTCAAGTGAGAAGGCTCCTATATCTAGAGTAGCTTAGTTGGTTAGATTTTTGATTTATGCTCGGATAAGATGTAGGATGACAGTAAATTGCATCTATCGCTGCTCACCGTCGGGGTGTCGAAGTCGGTTACGGTAAAAGGGACTCGAACCATTAAAGCCTCTCATCGACCTATACATGTTCCGGTTGACCGTCAACTACGAAGTGTTACTCCGTCTACTCAGTGATCAGGGTTATACCTATGGAATCATCCTCATTAAGGACTATGTGAGATTGCACTGCCCACTGAGGAGGTCCCTGCCGCACAGCGATATGAAACGAAGATTGTCAGGAAGGAGAATTCAATAAATGTATAAAATTGCGGTATTTGATACCTCAATAAGATCTTTAAATCTTGGGGATCAGATTATAATGGATGCAGTTTATAGAGAGCTGAATGATATATTTTCTAATAGTTTTTTGATTAACATTCCTTCTCATTTATATTCGGACTTGAGGACTATGTTTTCGACCTCGAAGCTAGTGGATAAGTTCTTTGTTGGTGGAACTAATATATTAACACCTCGAATGCATCGTTATCGACAATGGAAAGTTACACTGATAGATTCATTTCTAATCAAAAACAAGTCGATATTATTTGGAACTGGTTGGAATTCTTACTCACAAAGAACCAGCCCCTATACTAGGTTTTTACTGAATAGGTTATTGAGTAGAAAGTACATACATTCTGTTAGAGATAGCTATACTAGAGAGAGATTAATGGAAATAGGAATAATGAATGTATTGAATACAGGTTGCCCAACCACATGGAGCTTAACCCCTGATCATTGCTTAGAGATACCAGTAAAAAAAGCACGTCATGTTGTAACCACAATTACTGACTATAGAAAAGACTATGAACGAGATAGATTCATGCTATCTAAATTACTAGATCTCTACGAAACGGTTACACTTTGGATTCAAGGCTCGAATGATTATGAGTACTTACAAGAACTAAATATTCACAGTGACAGGCTCTATTTAATTCAACCAAAGCTTCATAAATATGATGAATTTCTCAAAAACAATGACGTAGATTTTGTAGGAACGCGACTTCATGCTGGAATAAGAGCTATGCAGTTTAAAAAACGAACTGTAATCATAGGGGTTGATAACAGAGCAAAAGAAATGGGTGCTGATTTGAATTTGAATGTGTTAAACAGGGAGGAAATTGAGGACCTTGAAGTTATGTTGATTAAAGAGTTTCAAACGAAAGTCACACTTCCCATTAGAGAGATCAATGAATGGAAAAACCAGTTCAAAATTGATGTAGTAAAATCAGATTAGTAAGAATCTACGTAAAGACATGGGACGATAATATGACAGATAGGTATAAAAAGCTACTAGGTAACTCAGTTTTATTCGCTGTAGGTAATTTCGGAAGCAGGATTTTGCTGGTCTTGTTGGTTCCGTTTTATACTCACTTTCTTTCAACTGCAGAATACGGAACAATTGATTTAATTACGACATCTTTAACACTGTTGTTGCCTATTATATCCGTCAGCATTAATGAGGCTGTATTCAGATTTGTAATGGATAAAGGAGAATCAGCACAAGCGGTTGTTACTAATGCACTTGCAATTAATGCCTTTGGGATATTGATTTCGTTATTTTTGTATCCGCTCGCTCATGTATACATTGATACCCATGGGTTAGTGATTATATTATATATAATTCTTGCAGTAGATTCGGTTCAAGTCATTATGGCCCAGTACACAAGAGCTGCTGGCAAGATTATGACGTATGCGGTTAATGGAGTGATTAAAACATTTGTCTTGGGTATCACCAATATCCTGTTATTGGCGGTATTGCACCTTGGTGTGATTGGATATTTTTATAGTATTCTGATATCCAGTATCTTTTCCATCCTCTTATTTTTGGTAACCACCGATATCGTGAGTAAGATTCGTTTTAAAATGATGGATTCTCGTTTGATGCGCAGGATGCTGGTGTACGCCATCCCATTAATTCCGAATTCTTTAATGTGGTGGTTAATAAATGCATCTAGTCGATTCTTTATCGTATCCTACCACGGTATTGAAGTTAACGGCATCTATGCTGTTGCTTCCAGGATTCCTGCCATTCTGACTCTTTTTTCCTCTGTTTTTATACAATCATGGCAAATGTCGGCAATTGAAGAATCCGATTCGAGTGATCGAGAGAATTTCTACAGTAAAGTTTATTCGTATTATCAGCTAATCTTATTTGCAACGACTTCCGCACTATTGATCATCATTAAGCCACTCTCTGCTGCCGCATTTGCAGCGGATTATTATGGTGCATGGAAGTATGTCCCGTTTCTATTGCTAAGTGTGGTTTTCTCCAGTTTATCAGGTTACTTGGGAGCTAACTATTTGGTTGCCAAGGAGACGAAAGGTGTCTTTCAAACCTCGATAATTGGAGGTTTCCTAAGCATTGTGTTAAACTTTTTATTAATCCCTTATATGGGAGGGGTAGGAGCCGGGCTGTCAGCATGCATTTGTTTCCTGGTCATGTGGATACTACGAGTATATGACACTAACAAGTATATTAAGATTCGCAACGATCCCAGAATCTTTCTTTTCAGTATTCTGATTATTTTCATTCAACTGCTCATAGTATATATGGATTTGAATTTAATGATCGAGTTGTTTCTTTCATCGGTGTTATTCATAGTACTTCTGATTATTCATCGAAAGAATATTTGTGAGCTCTTGAATAAATTCCTTAAGAAATTGAAAGTTGCTAGCTGATATTGTAGGAGGAGATTTATGAACATCCTCATCACAGGCGGAGCTGGATACATCGGTTCACATACATGCGTGGCGTTATTGGAACGGGGATATGATGTAATCGTCGCCGATAACTTCGCGAACAGCAATCCGGATGTGTTGCAACGCATCCGTGAGATTACGAAGCGTGACTTCCACAGTTATGAGATCGATGTGACGGATGCGGAAGCTGTAGAGCGCGTGTTTCAGTTGCATAAGATCGACGGGGTCATTCATTTCGCCGGGCTGAAGGCTGTAGGGGAGTCGGTACATAAACCGCTTGAGTACTATCGCAATAACTTGCTCAGTACGATCGTCCTCGCAGATCACTGTATCAAGTATGGCGTCAGGAAGTTTGTGTTCAGTTCCTCAGCAACCGTATACGGAGATCAGGAAGTGCCGCTGGTTGAATCGATGCCGCTTCGCGGAACGACGAACCCATATGGGGAGACGAAGGCGATGAGCGAACGCATCCTGACGGATGCGGCCAGAGCCCATCCGCAACTGGCGGTGTCACTGCTGCGGTACTTTAATCCCGTCGGCGCACATGAGAGCGGACTGATCGGAGAGACTCCGCGAGGCATCCCGAACAACTTGATGCCTTATATCACTCAGGTGGCGAAGGGGAAGCTGGAGAAGCTGTTCGTATACGGCAATGATTATCCTACAGCAGATGGAACCGGCGTGCGGGATTACATCCATGTCATGGACCTGGCGGAAGGGCATGTGGCAGCACTTGAGCACCTCACGGAAGGGATTCACGTCTACAATCTCGGTACCGGCCAGGGGACTTCCGTTCTGCAGTTAGTGAAGACATTCGAACAGGTAACTGGCATCAAGATCCCTTATGAGATCGTTGGCCGCAGACCGGGAGATGTTGCAGAGAGCTATGCCGATGTGTCGAAGGCATGGCAGGAGCTGGGCTGGTCGGCGAAGCGGGGAATTGAAGAGATGTGCCGGGATGCTTGGCGATACGAGCAACATGACTCGCTTGATTAGACGGAAGAGGACAGCTTCGTTAGACCGTCTGCCAGACACGTTAGTGAGCGACAGTATATGATAGAGGTGATGAACTTGCAACTACGCAAAGCGATCATACCGGCAGCCGGACTCGGCACCCGTTTCCTGCCGGCGACGAAGGCGCAGCCGAAGGAAATGCTGCCGATCGTGGACAAGCCTACGCTGCAATACATTATCGAGGAAGCGGTGCAGTCCGGCATCGAGGAGATCCTGATCATCACGGGCCGCAACAAGAAGAGCATCGAGGATCACTTCGACAAGTCGGTGGAGCTGGAGCTGGAGCTCGAGGCGAAGGGGAAGTATGACCTGCTCGAGGAGGTTCGCAAGATCTCCGACATGGTCAACATTCACTACATCCGGCAGAAGGAGCCGCGCGGCCTCGGCCACGCGATCCTGTGCGCCAAGAGCTTCATCGGCAACGAGCCGTTCGCCGTCATGCTCGGCGACGACATCGTCGATAACGAGAAGCCCTGCCTGAAGCAGATGATGGAGGTCTATGCCCAGTACAAGACGACGATCCTCGGCGTGCAGCAGATCCCGCGCGGCGATGTGAGCAAGTACGGCATCGTCGACGGCCGGCTGATCGAAGACCGCATCTACAAGGTGCGGGAGCTGGTCGAGAAGCCGTCTGTGGAAGAGGCTCCGTCGGATATCGCGATCCTCGGCCGCTATGTCATCACGCCTGCGATCTTCGGGATCCTCGAGCAGACCACGCCGGGCAAGGGCGGAGAGATCCAGCTGACCGACGCATTGAATGTGCTGGCGCAGCAGGAGGCGATGTACGCCTATATCTTCGAAGGCCGCCGCTATGACGTCGGCGACAAGCAAGGATTCCTCCAGGCGACCGTCGAGATGGCGCTGCGCAGGGAAGATCTGCGCGAGGAATTCCTGGCTTATCTGCAGCGAATCATCGAGCAGGAAACCTCCCGATCATGATCGCCTAATCTCCTCATAGCGGGTGAGTCAATTGCATCGTATCTTATCCAGGATCGCCGTGATAGCATGTGCGATCCTGATCTTTATGTTCTCCCAACAGCCCGTCCATATGTCCAGAGAGCTGAGCATCGACGTCACCGCGGCGATCATCAAGCTGATCCGTCTCTGGGATCCTGACTATACCTATACGGTATCCGATCTGCACAAGCTGGTCCGCAAGTGCGCGCATGTCATGCTCTACTTCGTATTTGGCATGCTCCTGTTGCATGCGCTGAGCATACGCAAGGCCCCGACTCCGCGACTGATGCTGCTGACCGGACTGGCCTGCCTCGCCTATGCCATCACCGATGAGTGGCATCAGCTGTACGTCCCCGGTCGAGGCGCGCAGTGGCAGGACGTGATCATCGATACCGCCGGAGCGATCCTCGGCATCCTGCTGTACAAGCTCGTGCATCTCCTGTTCAGAGGACGGGGGAAGCGCGACTAGTGGCCCCTTTCTTCTGTCGTTCGTTGACGCCATATCCGATCATATTCTTCCTCCTGTTCGGGTGAAGTTTATATTATAATGGATACATTACACTCAGCAACGAAGGGAGAGACAGCAAGATGGAAGAGTGGAAATGGATCCTGTCCGCCATTCCCGATGACAAGCTCGTCGATATCGTTCTGTTGATCAATAAAAATAGAACCCCTCGAAGAAGAATTGCCATCAGTGGTTTCGACAGCCTTTCCCGCATCAAAAACGACCCTAAACAGCTCAAGCTCATACGCAAGCCTCTCGAACGAACCCTGCTCAAGCCCCCGAATATCCTGGAAATTCAGCAAATCCTGAAACGCCTGGTCAAGCTGGATGAAGCCCAGGTCTCGCTGATTCGCGCTCATGAAGCGTCCGAGCTATACGGCAAGATCAAGAGCGGCGAGCTGGCGAAGGAACCGATCGAAGTCCTGACCTGGCTGCTCACCTCCGGCGAGGAAGACCTGAAGGCGAAGGCGGTGCGATTCTATGAGTTGATTCGCTCGGATGATGACGCGACCGCGCAGGATGAAGCCGGGCAGCCGGATGACCCGGGTGAGGCGAATCCGCGTGCCGAGGAGGCAGCGTCGCAGCAGACGGCAGCATCGCCGGATGATGGCGCCGAGCGCTGGCAGGCGGAGCTTGCAGCGCTGAGCGAGGAGAACGCCAGGCTGAAGGATGAAGTGAGGGCCATCGGCAAACGAATCGCCAGGCTGGAGCAAGAGCTGAAGGAGACCAGGAAGCAGAAGGACCGATTCGAGAAAGAAGCCGAGCAGCGGCGAAGTGAAGTGAGCGACAGGGACAAGAAGATCAGCCAGCTCATCGACCAATTGACCGAAGCCGAGCGGGTGAACCAGGACCAGCAGCGGAAGCTGACGCGGCTGAACCAGGAGCTGGAGACGACCCGAACGGAACTGAACAACTACAAGACGGAAATCGCAGGCCTGAGCGCCACCCTGAATGAGCAACGCACTCAGGTGGTGCTCATCGACCATCATCGGAAAGAGCTGAATGCGCTGAGCGACAAGCGGTATATCATCACCCTGGTCTCACCAGGCGATCTCGATCAGACGGTCATGCTGGACCATGCCGAACAGATCTGGTTCACATCGTTCCGCATCCCGCCGCATATGAAGATCAATCTGAAGCAAAGGTACGGCAACAAGATCATCGAATTCGACAATTACAACAAATTACGAGACTACTGCAACGCGGGGACGGTGTAACAATCATGATGAAACGGCAGAAAAAATGGACCACAGACCTGATCGGAGTCCTGGCTACGGAAGAAGAGACCTACGAACACATGGGACGGAGCCGGGCGATCTTCCGCAATTCGCAAAACTATCTGCAATTCTACATCAAGTCACTGATCGAGCAATATCCGGGCAGCCTGCCCCGGGAGGCGAAGCTGTTCACCAGTTATTCCAATGAGCTTGAACGTTACGGGTTCCAGGATGACTACGCGAACCCTGACATAGAGGAGCGCATCCGCAATCTCGAGGAGTTCCTGCACGATACGCTGTTCATCTTCCAGCCGATGATGAAGGTGCTGGCGACGCACGGAGAGGTGTATATCGCGGAGGAGATCAGGCTGATGCCGAAGCTGGAAACTTACAAGAGCGAGCATGCGTTCAGGCCGATTCCGATCTTCAGCCAGGATGTGCATGACCTGAGCATCCAGGATTTCGAGGCGAACCTGCTCAATCGCAGGTATCTCGGCCAGATCTCCAACCTGTCCATGGAGCGGGAGGACACGCCCGAGATCGTGCTGTGGAAGGAGCATGAGCTCCAATACCACATGTACGGCCTGTTCACCAGCCATGATTATGCCCATGGCGGCTTGCTGCTCACCAGCGATCAACCGGTGCGCAAGGGAAGCTTCCAATGGCTCGACCGCGCCTACTATCTCGGCAGGCGGGATGATACGGTGCTGTTCATCGATACGGATACGTATGAGGAGGTCAGGCAGGCCTTCGCCGAGCTGAAGCCTCTGGAGAAACACATCCGCGAAGAGGCATACGGCGAGGAAGAGGAACAGGAGCAGATGGCGTCGACCGCCGAAGCGCACGAGCCGGTCGTCAAGGCCGCTCCGCTGGAGCAGGAGCAGGCGGCGCCCCAGGAGGAGAGCCACTCCAGGGAAGATGAATTCATGGAGCTGTTCTTCCAGGAGGCGAGGGATATGGGCCTCATCTATCGGGAGAGGGACCTGTACAACTTCCACACGGCGGTGAAGTCCAATGCCCTCACCATCCTGGCGGGCATGAGCGGAACAGGCAAGTCGAAGCTGGTACAAGCCTATGCGAAGGCGTTGGGACTGGATTCGCAGCAGCTGGTGATGATCCCGGTGCGTCCTTCCTGGACGGACGACTCCGAGCTGCTCGGATACGTGGATATCAAGAACATGATCTACCGCCCCGGCGAATCCGGACTGATCGACGTGCTCATCCAGGCGCAGCATCAGGACAACCGCAAGCTGTACATCATCTGCTTCGACGAGATGAACCTGGCGCGCGTGGAGCATTACTTCGCGCAGTTCCTGTCCGTGCTGGAGATGGAGCCGGGTCGCCGGAAGGTGCGGCTGTACAGCAGCAACATTGAGCAGCAGGTGTACAACTCCGCCACCTATCCGCCGGAGCTTGCGATCGGCAACAACGTCATCTTCATCGGCACGGTGAATCTCGACGAATCGACGTACCACTTCTCCGACAAGGTGCTCGACCGCTCGAACGTCATCACCCTCGATGTCATGCCTTTCCGCAGGCTGCGGCAGATCGAGCGCAAGGGGCCGAAGGCCAAGCAGCCAATGTCCTTCGAGGACTATCACAGCTTCCGCCGGCCGGAGGAGCTGTCCATCTCGCTGTCCGACGAGGAAGTGGACTTCCTGTGGGAGATGCATCGCCAGCTGCAGGATTGCAGCCGCAACCTCGGGATCGGACCGCGCGTCGTCCGGCAGATCGATTACTATCTCAAGAATCTGCCTGCGAATCCATACCTTTCGCGAAGGGAGGCTCTCGATCTGCAGATCGTGCAGCGTGTCCTCACCAAGCTGCGCGGACCGGAGAGCATGCTGAAGACGCTCATCGGCAAGCAAGTGGAGGAAGGGCTGAGCGGCACCCTCTATCAGCTGCTGGACGCAAGTCCGCACATCTCGGAATTCGCAGAGTCGAAGAAAGCCCTGATCCAGAAGGCGAAAGAGTTGAGAGACAATGGCTTCACCATCTGAGGCAACATTCCGGCTGCAGCTGCTCTTCGATCAGGAGAGATACAACCAGACGGTGACGACGTTCCATGACCGGATCAGCGAGGAGGATTACGCCCGTCCGGTGTTCCGCCTGCTGGAGAATGTGCCGGTCAGACTTCTCTTCGATGCGCCGGACAAGACCAGCCGACTCTATATGTATGGACTGGATGAAGTGCCCGGGGACCGGGTCGAGGTGGACGAGGACGGCGAGCTGTATCTGAAGCCGTCGGCGGAGCCGGTGGCGCTGCACAGCTTCGGCGATTATCCGCTGATCCCGGGCACCTATCTGCTCAGGGTCGTATCGGGTGAGCGCACCTTCCTTGCGCCGTTCCTCATCGAGTCCAAGCAGGTCTCCGGCTCCCAGCTGGAGCAGATGAAGCGGGAGCTGGAGGAGATCATGAAGGGGCTGACCTTCGATCTCGTGCATCGCCTGTATGCGGCCGCTCCCGAAGAGCGGGGGCAGGTCCTGCCGCCGCCGCTGCTCAGGAAGTTCAGGATCCTCGACCGGCATTACCCCGCGCTGATGTCGGCGCTGACGGATCTGTATGATCGGGTCAATCACCGCATCCGGAAGTCATATCGCTGGACTCCGGAGGAGCGCGCGACGGCGCTGGACCAGGTGTCGATCCGCAGCTTGTACGGACAGTCCAGATTGCCGGGGTACGTTCGCACGCCGCATCGTGAGGTCGACCATGATCTGCCGGAAAATCAATGGGTCAAACGCATGATCTCCCGCCTCGCGTCCTTCTTCGAGGAATTCGTGCAGAACCTGCAGCTGCACCGCCAACAGATCGAGCTGGAGATCGAGGAACAGCTGCCCTATCAGCAGTTCCAGGAGCGTTCGGCGAGTGCGATCAACGAGAAGCGCAAGGAGCTGGACACCATCGACGGCTATATCGGGCGGGTGGATCAGATGCGTCGGGGCCTCAGGCTCATCACCAGCGCCGCCTGGTATCAGGAGGTCGAGATGAAGCCGAGGGTACACATTCCTCACGTGCTGGCGACGGACTCCAGATACCGCGCGCTCTACCAGCTCTATCGGGAGCTCAGCGAGGATCAGCTGCAGGTGACGCTGCATCCGATGTACAATTTCCAGTGGAAGCGGACCGAGAAGCTGTACGAGATGTGGGGATTCACCCGCATCCTGAAGGCGCTTGTCGATCATGCCGGCTTCCGCCCGATATCCGGATGGATCTACGATCATCGGGCCACGTCCGATGCCTGTATCGTCCCGGTGCTGCCTCCGGGGGAGCGCATCGTGCTCGTCCGCGGCGAATGGCGGCTGAATCTGGTCTATGACGGTCAGCTGCCATTGGTGCTGGGCGATACCTCCGAGCGGGAGCTGCCGCTGTCCCTCGGCAAGAACAATCGGCCGGACACGCGCATCGATTATTATCTGCATGACATCTATGCCGGCAGTCTGCTCGTCGATTTCAAGTATCGCCCGATCCGCAATTTCTGGGTGGAGGCGAAGCGGAACAGCCGCCAGCGGCTGAGGGAGATGGATCAGCTGATCGCGTACGTCCGGGACAGCCGTTCGGAGCATCTGTACGGCGACCGGGGCAAGGGGCTCCGACTCTTCGACCCTCGTCCTGTGCTGGAGGCCTGGGCGATCTATGCGGAGACGAGAGAGCACGAGCGCGCCAGCTATTATATCGAGGATGAGCGGATCCGGCTCATCCCGTTTAACCCGGGCGATGATATCCGGATGATCGTCCGGATGCTGGATGATGTGCTTCAGCTGGTGAAGGAGAAGTTTGACTGGGTATATCAGCAGAGATGATCCGCTCCTGGCACCCTGGAGGGGTGGCTACGGCAGCCTTCCGGGTGCTTCTCGCCTGATCGGGACTTTCGCGCGATATGTCGACAGGCGATTTTCATGTATAATAGGGTTGTTCGGGAACATTCGACATATGTTGCGTCAAGTTGAATGACGATCAGGTGCGGCATCTGAGTGTGTGCGCGCGTAGAGCTGGATGATGGACAGTGACTACGAAAGAAACCATAAACGACAAGTGGAATGAACCTGTGGAGGTGCGACGGTGGCGAAGGGAAAACGCAAATGGCGCAAATGGCTGATCATCTCGGCCGTATCGGTGGCGGTCCTGCTGGGTGCGGGATACATCGGTCTGAACATGGCGGTGGATTACGTGCTGAAGTCCATGGTGGCAGGCTCGGACTATGATGAGCTGTTGAAGCAGGCGCTCGGAGGAGATGTGGGTCTGGATGTCCTGTTCGGGGAGGATGAAGCGGATCCCGCCAGCGGCACGGGTGCCGGAGACGCCTCGGCTTCGGCAGGCGCGCCAGGCAGCGGAAGCCATAGCCAGGGCGGACAAGCTTCCGGAGCGTCGGGTGCGGGCGGTGAGACAGGCGGACAAGCATCCGGCAGCTCGGGCGCAGGCGGTGCTAGCGCGGGAAGCGGAGCTGTCAGCGGCCCGAACAGCGGGCCGACCGGCGCAGGGAACAGCGCGGGCGGCACTGAAGGCACTGGCGGCCAGGCGGCAGGCGGAAGCGATGCCGGTTCGGAGGCTTCCGATACGTCTGAGGCCAGGTTCACGTATTCAGCGGAGGTCACCAAGGAGAAGATCGAAGCGGTTCAGAAGTCGGTCACGCTGGGAGAGAAGCTCAAGCTGGCCAACGTGCTGATGAAAAGGCTGAGCGCGTCGGACATCGACCTGTTCCTCTCGATGCTGAGCGGCGGTATGACCGTTCAGGAGAAGCGGGCTGCGAGGGACATCATGCTGGAGCGGCTGACGCCGGAGGAATACAATGACCTGATCCAGATCGCGGCCAAATATGGGCTTAGCCAGGGCAAATCGTATGAAGAAGTGGCGAAGCAACAATGATGAACGGCCCCCGCGGCAACAACTGACTCTCCTCCTGGCGATGGCGATGATCGTCACAGCATCGGCGGGTGCACGCTGATGCCGGGAGAGCGGGAGCAGACTGCATGGGACGAGAACGTATGAATACCCCGGTATCCATGGAGATGGATCGCCGGGGTTTTGTTATGGGAGCGCACTTGGCGGATGGAGATGGTTCAGTGAATTTTTTGTCGAAATTTGGTTTCTATTAATTGCATATCTAGTATAATGATAGATAGTAAACCAAAGTGAAGTCAGACTATCCTTGAGAGGAGTTATGGTATGGGTTCTCGTCACCAGGTTCATCGCATGATATCCATCTTCGCCTGTCTGACTCTCCTGTGTGCGCTGTGGTCGCCCGCAGGGTTGCGGACGGTGGCGTTCGCTGGGGAGGCGTCAGGCCAACAGACGGGAGGAGAAGACCAGTCCTCGTCCGTTCTGCTGGGGAGCGTCACCATCTCGACAGGGGATCTGTCCCCTGCCTTCGAACCGGAAACGACCGAGTATGTGATCGCTCTGCCTTATGACGTGCAGCATCTGACCGTGACCGCGCAGCTTGTCGATGAAGGCTCCTGGGCAGAACTGGTCTATGGCGAGTACTATGCATTGATCGAGGGGCCGATCGAGCTGGAGCTGGCGCGCGGCGATTCGGATATCGTGATCAGTGTCGCAAGCAACGATGGGGAATATTACCTGAACTATACGTTCTCCATCAGACGTCCCGCGCTTGCCTTCCACGTGAATACGTCCGCCGATACGGCGGATGTGCTTCCCGGCGATGGCGAGTGCATGGACGAAGGCGGAGCATGCTCGCTGCGCGCTGCGATCATGGAGGCCAATGCCACATGGGCGAACGATACGATCTACCTGCCCGCCGATCATTATGAGCTGATCTGGATCGACTATGATGCGGCAACCGGAGATGCGTCCGATGATCTGGATGTGCTGCGGCCTCTGACGATCATCGGCGAAGGTGCGGAATCCACCATCATCGATGCTTCCAACCTGGAGGATCGCGTGTTTTTCGTCTGGACCCATGCTTTTGATCTGTCCGGCGTGACGATCACCGGCGGGACCGGCAGCGCTGGCGGCGGGATCTATTTCGTGGGCATGGAAGAAATCGATCCTGAGGAGCATGAGTATGCCATCTCCGATGCGGTATTCGTCAACAATATGGGCTATGAGTACGGAAGCGCCATCGCCCTGGACAGGGGCAAGCTGAACCTGACGAATGTCCGGATCACCAATCCGGATACGGAATCCCAATCTGCCTCCCTCGTTGTAAGCGAGATGGCGTCTCTGGATGGGGAGAACGTGGTGTTCGAAGAGCTGACAGGCTGGAACGGTGCAGCCATTTACAATTTCGGAGACATCACGCTCGTCGGAGCCGAGTTCCGGAACAATGATGCATCGGATCAAGGCATCATCCTCAATCGCGGTACGATGACCTTGACCGATGTCATGTTCGACAGCAACTCGTCCTTCGAGCTGGGCGTGATCAGCAACGAAGGTTCCTTGACGATCTCCGAAGGGGTGTTTCAGAACAACTCGGTCTGGCTTGACAGCATCATCTATAATGAGGGCATCCTGGAGATATCGCGGAGCGAGTTCCATGACAATCTGGGACAAATGGGCGGCGTGATCTACAATGCTGAGGAGAGCGAGCTCAACCTCGAGGAGGTTGAGTTTGTGAACAATGCAGGTGGCCTGGGTGGAGCGATCTACAACCAGGGCGTCGTGGAGATCGTCCAGGGCGAATTCATCGACAACAGGGCACCGGATGGCGGCGCGATCTATAATAAAGGCGTGATGGAGATCGCGGAGAGCGAGTTCACGGGCAATCAGGCAACGAACAATGGCGGAGCGATCAGCAACCATGGCGGCCTGGAGATCACCGACAGCCGGTTCATGGACAACGTGGCCGAAGATGAGGAGGCACCCAATGGCGGCGGTTCCGGCGGCGCCATCTACAACACGGATGAGCTGAGTCTGACGCGGGTCGAGTTCGGCGGCAACCGGACCGATGGTTCGGGCGGTGCCATCTGGTCCGGCAAGAATCTCCGGATCACGGACAGCTACATACACGACAACCGCGCGATGGGCGGCGGCGGCCTGTATGTGACCATGGCCTATGGTCAAGGGCACAACGTGATGATCACCGGCACGACGTTCAGCTACAATGAGGCCTCCCAGTCGGGTGGCGGCGCATATCTGGTCGATGCTGCCGTGATCGTGAACTCGACATTCACGGGCAACGAAGCCGCAACAAGCGGGGGAGGCATCGACTTCTCCGGCGATCTGCTGGTGCTCAGCCATGCGACGATCGCGGACAACCTGCTGACGGACAGCGGCTCCGGACAAGGCGGTCAGATCGGGAGCGCAGCATCGGGCAGGGAGGTGCTGGCTTCGATGAACTATGGCGGCAAGGTCTACGTGGTGAACTCGATCATCGGAGGGTCGGATGCCGGAGATGGAGCGTTCCAGCCCTACTCCTGCATCGGTTCGGACTGGATCATGCCGCTCGGCTTGAACATCATCCGCGGGGAGGTCTGCGGCATAGAGGACAGCGAGGCGGTCATCGATGTGGACCCATTGCTTGCTCCCCTGGAGGCGAATGGCGGATATGCGCCGACGCGCGCATTGCTGCCGGGCAGTCCGGCGATCGATGCCGGCAGGCCGGTCGACCCGCTCGATCTGGTTCTGGCTGGCGAGCTGAATCCGGCCTGGGTCAACCTGGATGCGGACCAACGGGGGGAATCGCGCGCTGACCAAGGCTTTGCGGTAGATATCGGAGCCTATGAGTTCCCCTATGCGCCTTACAGCATGCTGACCTACTATGATCCGTTGCGCGGTCAGCTGCATGTCCGTTTCGGCGCGAAGCTGGTCGTCGATGAGGACATCGCGCCGCTGGAGATCGAGAAATTCAAGGTGATGACGCATGCAGCAGGTCCATTGCCGGAGCAGCGGCCCGTTACGATCCTGGATGTCCGGTATGGCGACGACGAGCGGTCCATCGTGCTGAGCATGTCCGGCGTGGAGGAGACGGATTCGCTGGAGATCACGCTGGGGAACCATGCGGTGATGTTTGCCAATGATCAGCCAGGCGAGAGACGGCATGCTTTCCAGCAGACGGACAGCGCCTTGACGCCTCTGATGCTCAGGGATGCGCTGCTTGGCGCGGAGGTGCGGCCGATCCACATCGGCGATATCATCAAGGCCTTGATGAACGGTACCTGGGAATCGTACCTGGGCGATTTCCAATCCGACCCGGCGGTCGTTCGCTATCTGCTGTCGCTGATTCGCCCGCAATATGTGGAGTGAGAGATGGGCGTGTGACGGATCGACGCGGCGGCTCGTTTGACCGGATGGTCGTGTATGACGCAAGAACGTGTTGGCGTGTCAGGTCATAGGAGCTGACCGGGTCCGACTCGATCAGCGCATAACTGTGCTGTCATAAACGTTATCTGCAGCTTGCTGGAGGCGAGTATGCCTTCTGCGGCGGCGGATAACGTTTTTTTGTCAGATGCGTCTGTTCTCCTATGGCAGTTTTTGACGCGAGTCAAGGCAGTTCGATTGCCTATTATCGAAATCGACCCTTATTTTGAAATCTGGATCTGACCTCCAAAAAAAGTAAATGACACCCGTGCTGAAAGCGATTACGATTATGTTAGACAACCAGGTGAACGTTACTTGAACGATAGTCGAAAGGAGATGAATCACCATGAGAACGTATGAGCAGGGAGTGCATCGGCCGCAGTATCACTTTACGCCTCCGGAGAAGTGGATGAACGATCCGAACGGATTGGTCTACTATAACGGGGAGTACCACCTGTTCTATCAACATCATCCCGGCAGCTGTTATTGGGGACCTATGCATTGGGGACATGCGGTCAGCAGGGATCTGATGCATTGGGAGCATCTGCCGATCGCCCTGAAGCCGGATCACCACGGCCTCATATACTCCGGGTGCGCTGTCGTGGATCGGCATGATCATACGGGGTTCTTCCATGGCGGCAGCGGGCTGGTCGCGATCTTCACGCATTCCTCCGAGGATCAGGCCACGGGAAGGAAGAGGCAGGTGCAGAGCCTGGCCTACAGTGCGGACAACGGCAGGACCTGGACGATGTACGAAGGCAATCCCGTTCTGGAGGATGAGCGGTTCGAGGACTTCCGCGATCCCAAGGTGTTCTATCATGACCCGTCCTTCAGCTGGATCATGGTGCTTGCTGCCGGCGATCGGGTGCGGTTGTATCGGTCTCCGAATCTGATCGACTGGACCTTCGCCAGTGAATTCGGCGCAGGGGAAGGCTGGCACACGGGCATATGGGAATGTCCGGATCTGTTCGAGCTCAGAGTGGACGGCAAGGAGGAAGAGACCCGCTGGGTGCTCCTCGTCAGCCTCTATTATGCATCTCCTGAGGGCACCAGGACGCAATATTTTGTCGGACGCTTCGACGGGTATCGCTTCGTGAACGACAACGACCCCGGACTGGTGCTGTGGCTCGATCATGGCAGAGACAATTATGCGGGGGTCACCTGGTCGAATACGGACGATCCCCTCGCGAGCCGGGTCTTCATCGGCTGGATGAGCAACTGGCTGTATGCGCATGACACGCCGACCGAGGCCGAGGGGTGGCGGGGAGCGATGACGCTGCCGAGAAGGCTGACCCTGCGGGAAGGGCCGGAAGGGATCAGGCTCTATCAGGAGCCGGTGGATGAGGTGCGGCGTTTGCGCGAGTCCGTGTATGGCGCTGGTGATCTGCGCATCGCTCAAGGCGACAATCCACTGGCCGGTGTGCGCGGCGATACGCTGGAGATCGATGCGGTGCTGGAGCTCGGGGATGCCCGCGAATTCGGCTTCAAGGTCAGGGTGTCGGAGGACAGGGAGACGAACATTGGCTATGATGCGGAGAGACAGGTGCTGTATGTGGACCGGCGAAAGTCGGGGCAGGTGGACTTTCATAAAGGCTTCCCCTGCCGGCAGGAGGCGCCCCTGCACCCGGAGCAGCAGCGGATCAGGCTGCGCATCTTCATCGACCGTTCGTCGGTTGAAGTGTTTGCCAACGGGGGGCAGGTGGCGATGACCCATCTGTTCTTCCCCGGCGATCAGAGCCAGGGTCTGGAGCTGTTCTCGGCGGGAGGGGATGTGAAGGTGGTGTCGCTGGACGTGTATGCCATTCGTTCGATCTATGAGGGGTTGGAGCCGGCTTCCTGATCCGATTATTCCGATTATTCTGATCCGATCTGTTGAAAGCTTCCAGATGCACATCCTCAGTCGTGGATGGGTTCCAAAGACACAAGACACAGGACAGTCGCGGATGCTTCCAGAGACACATCCTCAGTCTTCACCTGATGATGGGACTAATCAGGACCATCAGGAACTGAAGGCCGCGCTGAGACCAGCCTTCCGCCGTAACGGAACGTCGATCCGCTCTTGGTGGCCAAACAGCCATTTCCTCAAGGCTAACGGAACGTCAGTGCGTTATTGGATGAAGTTGGCTGATTTTCTCGCCCGAGATGGTTCCATAACGAATCCACGTTCCGTTATCGTCAGACCATCCGAAAAAAATGGACGGGAAACCGGTTGGTTTCCCGTTCACTTGCATTTCCAGGGACTTTATGGGCAGTCCCTTGGGTTATTGGATGATGCACACGCCGCCCTCAGGCAGAGCGGTGTAATCGTGCGCTTGCGTGGCTTCTTTGTCGAAAGTTGACAGTCGAAGACTCCCCCTCGCCCCCCCCTCTATTTTCCAGACCGACAGGCTTCATATTTTGCAGCGGAATCGTCCCCAACACCGTCTAATAGGGCGGAGGTGGTTAAGCAGTGGGGCTGGCCGGCCGCAAATGGAGAAATTATCCCGAAGAACCGTCCTCTGCGCTGGAAGAGCTGATGAATGATTATGGCCAGGATCTGTTGCGCACGGCGTACTTCTACCTCGGCGACAGGCATCTGGCGGAGGATGTATGCCAGGAGGTGTTCCTGCGCGTCTACCGCAAGTGGTCGACGTTTCGCGGTGAGAGCAGCGTAAAGACCTGGCTCATGACCATCACGATCAACCTGTGCCGTGACAAGCTCGGCATGAAGTCGAACCGCGAGGAGCCGGTGGATCCGGTCCTGCTGAAGCAGGCGAGTCAGTCGCGGAGCGCCGAGGATGAGACGCTGCGACGCTTGAGCCGCACGACCATCCTGAAGCATGTGATGAAGCTTCCGGCACAGTACCATGAGGTTCTGTACCTTTACTACTACCTGGAGAAGTCAACCAGAGAGATCGCACAATTGACAGACTCTCCCGAAGGCACTGTTCGGGCCAGACTTCACCGGGCTCGAGAGCTGCTGAGTGACTGCCTGCAAGAGGAGGGATGGCACAGATGACCGACGACCAACACCTGAGACGAAAATTCCGCGAGGAAGCAGACGACAGCCTGTTCCTGGAGATCCGATTCGACGAGCGGTTAAAGGAAAGCATTCGGGCCAGGGTGCAAGCCGAGGATGACCGGATGAGGAAGGGCGTGCGTTCGCCCGTGAAGACATTGGTGACGACTGAGTCACGGCAGGACGGGACCTGGGCCGCCAGAATCGGCACGCCGGAGTCCGGGGCGGCGGATGCGCCGCGCAGCGACAGGCGGAAGTCGCTTCGCCGCCGCTGGGCTTACGGCCTGGGGACCGTCGCCTCGCTCGTCATCGTCGCCGCGCTGACCTTCACGCCGTGGATGGATGGAGACGACACCGGAGGCGCGATGACCGCCCAGCCGGGAGAGATGATGATCGGGAGCGGCGCGGAAAGCGCAGCAGCCGCCCAGGAGGCGGGGGATCCGCTGTCGGCAACGGAAAGCGGCGCTTTCGAGGTCATGAGCGGCGCAGCGACAGGCCCCTCAGCGGATCCGGATGGCGAGACGGCGGTGCAGGTCCTGTCCGGGCCGGAGGAGGCCGCGGCATGGTTCGGTGAACCGCTGCCTCTGCCCTCCTATGTGCCCGAAGGCTTCAGGCTGGAACGCGTGTCCGCTGCTCACGAGGCCGCGCAGGAGAGCATGAGCGGAACGGGGCAGCAGATCGAACCGACCGAGGCGCTTGCGGATGCCATGCATATCCTGTACGTCTCGGATAACGGCGACAGCTATGAGCTGACGATCCGCAGGCCAGGCCATGGCCAGGCGACCGGCGGCACGTGGAGCGGCGAGAAGGTCGAACTGGATGGCGCTACCGGATATTGGCAGCCGGGGTCTGGCAGCTTGCGCTGGATGATGGGACATCTGGAATATCAGTTGACAGGCTCATTGGACAGGGACGAGATGATCCGCGTCGCGGCATCCGTCGACAGATAACAGCTTGAGATGACAGCTTGTGTATGGCATGACCAACTGGCCACAACGAGGATAGATACAGCCGATCGAACAACCAACTAACAATCAACATACTGGAGGGTATTCCTATGAAAAACGACATGAATCTGAAAACGAAAATCGCCAGGGGCGTACTGGCGGGAACCTGCTTCGCCCTGCTCAGCGCAGGTTCCGTATATGCCGCTGAAACCGAAGAGGTCAGGATCCTGCCCGCTTACTCCCCTGAATCCGTCATCCTGAATATGGCGCCCTCGTCCATTCCACCGGCTCCGGCGACGAACGGCGCTGCCGTGTCTTACCTCGCCGAACCAGCCATATCTGCGGAAGATGCGGCGCTCAGAGACAAGCATCAGGAGATCGACGACTATATCTTTAATCAGGGTGGACTCGAGAAGTTCCAGGAAGCGGGCTTCATCGTCACGCATACCGGTCCGGTAAACGGCGTGATCGAGATCGGCATCCTGCCATACAGCGAGAGCCATGCGGCTGAGCTGTACGCCCTGTTCGGGGATGAACAGGTGCGCGTCGTGGAAGGCATGCAGGCTATGCCGCTCATGGCGTCGGATGATGGCGCGGCCTCGCCGGCCGTCGATGGAGACGATGGCATCTTCACGACCCTCGTCGTGGGCGGTCCGGAGCCGGGCGAAGGAGAGGTGGCGATCACCACGGTCGGACCGGATACGCCGGTATCCTCGGACGATGTCAGCACCGGGGCCATCCCGGACGGGCAAGAGGTTCCGGCGGTGCCGGAGGGCGGCAACCAGGCGGCGGAGGCTGCACCGATCTCCGCTCCGCTCGACCTCAGCGACAGCGGCGTGAAGCAGGCTTCATCGCCGTGGCTGTGGGCCGCAGGCGCGGCGGCTGTGCTGGCTGCGGCAGCGCTGATCGTCCGCAAGGTGTTCGCGATCCGAAAATCTTAATTAAAAGGATGGCATAAAGAAAACACCTCCAGGGAACCCTGAGCCAGGGTCACCCCTGGAGGTGTTTGGTTTGTGGCTATGCCCGGATGAGCGGAAGGATGCCTGCGTAGATCGAGATGATGTCGGGAAGCGGCATGCGCACGAGACCGCTCGAGGAGGGAACGACGTAGTCGATGACGCCTTCGATGACGCTGTGCGGCTGCCTGCCCCAGTCGATGTCCCTCCTCCCGCTCAGCTCCTCGTAGACGCCCTTGCCGACATAGCACGCCACCTGTGGTCGGAAGCGGGTGAGCTTGCCTAGGAGCAGACGCGCCCCTTCCTCGTATTCCTGTTTCGTGATCTCTGCCGCCGTTTTCGTGGGGCGGGCGACGATGTTGGTGAAGCCGATGCCCAGCTTCAGGAGATCCTGATCTTCCTCCGGCCTGTAGCGACGGTCCGTGATACCAGCCTCGTGAATGATCTTCCAGAAGCGGTTGCTCGGGTTGGCGTAATGATGCCCGGTCTCGGAGGAGCGGATGCTCGGATTGTACCCGACGAACAGCAGTCGAAGGTTCGGCGCGAGATGGTCGGGGATGGGACGCAGGGGAACATTCATGGGACGTAGGCACTCCTTTGTCCAGATCTATATCCAGTATACAAAAAGGCCAGACGCGTGATAAGCATGCGCCTGACCTTCGGGGTATCGGTTGTTGGATATGGTGTTCAGACGTGCTGCTTGCGCGCGGAGAGCCTTCCCTGTTCGATCCAGTATTGGGCTCTCTCGATATCGGCCTGCGTAGCCTCCGGCACGTCCTGCAGGGTATATTCTATGCCAAGCTTCTCCCATTTATACACGCCCATGCGGTGGTATGGGAGGATCTCCAGTTTCTCGACGTTGGGCATCCGCTCGATAAATTCGCCGAGTCGGATCAGGTTGTCCTCCGAATCGGTAAGCCCAGGCACAAGTACGAAACGGATCCAGACCGGCTTGTTCAACTCCGTCAGGTAACGGGCGAAGCGATGGATGCGTTCGTTGGACTGGGTAGTGAGCGCTTCGTGTCTGAGGGGATCCATCTCCTTCAGGTCCAGCAGCACGAGGTCCGTCACCTTGAGCAGCTCAGCGGCGTGCGCGGGCTCGCAGAAGCCCGAGCTGTCCAGCGCCGTATGCAGGTTCCAGCGCTCACGAACCTCCCGGAACAGCTCCGCGACGAACGGCGCCTGCACCGTCGGCTCTCCTCCGGATACCGTGATCCCGCCGCCAGACATTTGATAGTACGAGACATAAGGCTCGATCTCCTTCAGGATGTCGTCCACGGTCATCTCCTGGCCATCATGATTGTTCCAGGTGTCCGGATTGTGGCAGTAACGACAGCGCAACAGGCACCCTTGCATGAACAGGACGAAACGAATGCCCGGACCATCGATCGTGCCGAAGGTCTCCAGAGAATGGATCCTTCCGATTCTGTCTGTCATATGGCTTCACTCCCCTCTTCTGTCTATAGGATATAGAACGGGCAGATGCTGTTGCAAGCATCTGCCCGCCAGTTCTTGCGCGGTCAGCTCCGCTGGCATGATCGCGTCCGACGGCCATGCCTGGTGCCGATCGGTCCGGACATTCCACTGCTGCCGCTTGTGGTCATATCGGTCAGTTGCTGTCTCTATCTTATCACATCTTCTCGTGGAAGGTGCGGTTGATCACTTCAAGCTGTTGCTCGCGCGTCAGCTTGATGAAGTTGACCGCATATCCCGATACGCGAACCGTCAGCTGCGGATATTGCTCCGGATGCTCCATCGCGTCGAGCAGCTGCTCGCGATTGAAGACGTTGACGTTCAGGTGGTGCGCCTTGCGCGACATGTAACCGTCGAGCATCGAGGTCAGGTTGCGGATGCGATCCTGAGGCTCGCGGCCGAGCGCCTTCGGCACGATCGAGAAGGTGTTCGAGATGCCGTCGAGGCTGTGCTCGTAAGGCAGCTTGGCGACCGAGCCGAGCGAGGCGAGCGCGCCCTTGCGATCGCGGCCGTGCATCGGGTTGGCGCCTGGGGCGAACGGTTCGCCTGCCTTGCGTCCGTCCGGCGTGGTGCCGGTCTTCTTGCCGTACACGACGTTCGAGGTGATCGTCAGGACCGACATCGTCGGGATCGCGCCGCGGTACGTGTGATGCTTGCGCAGCTTGTTCATGAACCTCTCCATGATCTCGATGGCGATGTTGTCGACGCGATCGTCGTTGTTGCCGAATTGCGGGTATTCGCCTTCGATGCGGAAGTCGACGGCGATGCCTTGCTCGTTGCGGATCGGATACACCTTCGCGTGCTTGATGGCGCTCAGCGAGTCGGCGACGACCGACAGTCCGGCGATGCCGCAGGCCATGGTGCGGATGATCTCGCGATCATGCAGCGCCATCTCGATCCGTTCGTAGCAGTATTTGTCGTGCATGTAGTGGATGATGTTCAGCGTGTTGATGTACAGCTTGGCCAGCCATTCCATCGTCTGATCGAAGCGGTGCATGACCTCGTCGTAGTCGAGCACCTCCGACGTGATGCGCGGCGTCTCCGGTCCGACCTGCAGGCCCAGCTTCTCGTCCACGCCGCCGTTGATCGCGTAGAGCAGCGCCTTCGCCAGGTTCGCCCGCGCGCCGAAGAACTGCATCTGCTTGCCGATGCGCATCGCCGATACGCAGCAGGCGATGCCGTAGTCGTCGCCGTAGTATGGACGCATCAGGTCGTCGTTTTCGTACTGCACGGCGCTTGTCTCGATCGATACCTTCGCGCAGTATTTCTTGAAGGCATCCGGCAGATTCACCGACCAGAGCACCGTCAGGTTCGGTTCCGGAGCCGGTCCCAGATTGTACAGCGTGTGCAGGAAGCGGAACGAGTTGCGCGTGACGCGAGTCCGGCCGTCAAGCCCCATGCCGCCGATCGCTTCGGTTACCCAGGTCGGGTCGCCGCTGAACAGCTCGTTGTAGTCCGGCGTGCGGAGGAATTTGACGATGCGCAGCTTCATGACGAAATGATCCACCAGCTCTTGCGCTTCTTCCTCGGTGATCGTGCCTTCGTCGAGGTCGCGCTGGATGTAGATGTCGAGGAAGCTCGACACGCGGCCCAGGCTCATCGCGGCGCCGTTCTGTTCCTTGATCGCCGCGAGATAGGCGAAGTACAGCCATTGGAACGCCTCTTGCGCGTTGGTCGCCGGTTTCGAGATGTCGAAGCCGTGGTCGGCTGCCAACTGCTTGAGTTCCTGCAGGGCGCGGATTTGCTCCGAGAGCTCCTCGCGGCTGCGGATGACGTCTTCGGTCATCACGTCAACTTCCAGCTGCCTGGCTTCCAGCTTCTTCTGTTCGATCAGGAAATCGACGCCATACAGGGCCACTCTGCGGTAATCGCCGATGATCCGGCCGCGGCCGTATGCGTCAGGCAGGCCGGTGATGATGCCGGCTTTGCGCGCCATCCGCATCTCAGGCGTATACGCGTCAAATACACCCTGGTTGTGCGTCTTGCGGATCTCTGTGAAGATGCGGACGATCTCTTCCGGCAGCTCGAAGCCGTAAGCCTTGCAGGCGTCCTGCATCATGCGGATGCCGCCGAACGGCTGGATCGCGCGCTTGAACGGCTCATCGGTTTGCAGACCGACGATCTTCTCCTTGTCCTTGTCGAGATAGCCCGGTTTGTGCGAGGTGATCGTCGACACCGTGTTGACGTCCACGTCGAGAACGCCGCCGTTCTCCCGCTCTCTCCTGGACAGCTCCTGGATGATCTTCCACAGTGCCTTGGTAGCTTCTGTCGGACCGGCCAGGAAAGATTCATCACCGTGGTACGGTGTGATGTTGTTCGTGATGAAGTCGTTGACGTCGACACGCTGTGTCCATTTGCCGACACGGAACCTTCTCCATGGATCCCGATTTGATGTGTTCTGAGCAGTTTGCATTTGAATCGCCATGTTCGGCACCTCCTACTCTTTATATCTGAAGTATAAAACAACCGGAGACACGCAAATGTGAAAAAAATCACAAATTGGGCTGATAAATTTGACAATGTGATGAAATTCACAATATTGGGGTCGAGGTGTGAATTTGCTGTGAATTTTCTGCAGAAATTGGGCGTTTGAGGGTGGGTATTGGTGTGTAAAGTCCGGCGCTTCGAGCTGCTGCGTGGTGTGTTGTCGGCTGTGGCATATCGTCGAAATCACGGAACCGCGTTTTTGTCAGACTTCTCCCCTTTGTTCCGTAAGCGTCAAACCTTTCCCACCTTCAATGCCCCACAACATTCATGCGAAAATAAAGGCAATCTACGAAAGCAGGAGGTTGCCTTATGACTTCCCGGGAACAACGCCGTCAATTGTGGGCCGCGCGCATTGAGGACTTTCGCGCCAGCGGCCTGACCATGTCCGCCTGGTGCGCCGCCAATCATTGCACCATCGATCAACTAAAGTACTGGCTCTACAAGGCGAAAAACTTGCCGTCTTCCCCTTCTTCGGCTTCCCCCACCCGCTGGGTGCCGCTGATGGTTGCCGATCCGCATCCGCAATCTGACGCTCCGCCCTCGCTGGTGGTTTGCATCGGAAAAGCGCGGATCGAACTCCAGACCGGTTTCGACCCCGGACTCCTTCGCGACGTCGTTCGGGCGTTGGGGGAAGCATCATGCTAACGCTATCCGGAGTTCAGCGCGTTTATCTGGCCTCCGGGTCGACCGACCTGCGCAAGTCCATCGACTCGCTGGCCGCGCTCGTGCAGGAAAGTTTCGGCTTGGATCCGTTCTCGCCGTGCCTGTTTGTGTTTTGCAACCGCGAGCGCAACAAGCTCAAGATCTTGTACTGGGAACACAACGGGTTCTGGCTGTTTTACCGTCGTCTCGAACGCGGCACATTTCAATGGCCTTCCGGAAGCGAAGGAACGCTCGCCGTCTCCACCCGCCAGCTCCGCTGGTTGCTCGACGGACTCGAGCTGAGCCAGCGGCAGGCGCACTCCAAAGTCACGGCTGAGGCGGTGATTTAACCGTCAACGTTCACCGTTTCGCCACATCCTGCGGAAGGCGTCAAAAGCTGGCTTGTCGAAATGTTAACGCATGGAAACACGAGCGGCTACCATCGAAAATTACGAAGCCAAAATTGAAAAGCTGGAGCAGCAAGTGGCCGAACTTGCGGCCAAGCTCAAATGGTACGAAGAGCAGTTTCGCCTGGCGCAGAAGAAGCGTTTTGGCGCCTCAAGCGAGAAGACGCATCCGGATCAGTTGGCACTCGACCTGTTCAACGAAGCGGAAGTGCTCGCCACGCCCGAAGGCGAGGAACCGCTGACGGAGAAGATCACGTACGAGCGCCGCAAGCAAACCGGCAAACGCGAAGCCAAGCTGGATCATCTGCCGGTCGAGACGGTAACGTATGAGCTTGGCGAAGACGAGCGGGTCTGTTCGTGCTGTGGAGGTGCGCTTCACGAGATGAGCACGGAGACGCGTAACGAAATCGAGATCATCCCGGCACAGGCGAAATGGGTGCAACATGTACGGAAAGTGTATGCTTGCCGCCGCTGCGAGCGCGAAGAGATCCGCACGCCGATCGTGACCGCTCCGATGCCGAAACCCGTCTATCCGGGCAGCCTCGCTTCTGCTTCCAGTATGGCGTATGTGATGACGCAGAAGTACGTGGACAGCCAGCCGCTGTACCGACAGGAGCAGCAGTTGGCTCGTTTGGGGCTTTCGATCTCGCGGCAGACGCTGGCGAACTGGATGATCTACGGTGCGAACCGGTGGCTGTCGCCGCTGATGGAACGCATGCGTGAGCATTTGCTCAGGCAGGACATTCTGCATGCAGACGAGACGACGCTTCAGGTGCTGCGCGAGCCGGGCAAGTCGGCCGAGACGCCGTCGTATCTGTGGCTGTATCGGACCGGGCGAACAGGCCCTCCGATCGTCCTGTACGACTATCAGCCGACGCGGAACGGGGTGCATCCGCGAGCGTTTCTTGCGGGATTCAAGGGCTACCTGCATGTGGACGGGTATTCCGGCTACCACAAGGTGCAGGGTGTCACGCTGGTCGGGTGTTGGGCGCATGCACGCCGCAAGTTCGACGAAGCGCTGAAGGCCTTGCCCGCCGGACAACCGAAAACCGAAACGGCAGCACAACAAGGACTTGCGTTCTGCAATGAGCTGTTTGCGATTGAGCAGGAGCTGAAGAACGCGTCGCCGGAAGAACGGTATGCCGTCCGAATGGAGCGAAGCAAGCCCATTCTGGAGGCTTATTTGGCATGGCTTCAAAAGCAACGATCCCGTACGCTGCCGAAAAGCCTGCTGGGACAGGCAATCACGTACAGCCTGAACCAGTGGGAGAAGCTGACGGCCTTCCTGAAGGACGGGAGACTGGAGCTCGACAACAATCGCAGCGAAAGGTCGATCAAGCCGTTCGTGATCGGACGCAAGAACTGGCTGTTCGCCAACACCCCCCGCGGAGCAAAGGCCAGCGCGACGATCTACAGCGTGATCGAAACGGCAAAAGAGAACGGGTTGAATCCGTTCCAGTACCTAAAGTACCTGTTCGAGCAGCTTCCGCAGCTAGCGGATCCGAAAGATCCGGAAGCGTTGGATCAATTGCTGCCCTGGTCGTCGTCATTGCCGCTGACTTGCCGGATGTCCTGACCATAAACCAGTTTATCCAAGCCCTCATTTGATGGACAGGTGGGGGCTATTTGACGCTTAC
>Ga0207747_1000825_pt1 | contig 27891 bp, 27 predicted proteins | sample HigsolmetaGSP11D_FD_184839 | JGI IMG/M metagenome (GOLD analysis project Ga0207747, IMG submission 184839) | High solid enriched microbial communities from the Joint BioEnergy Institute, USA - SP1-1-D (SPAdes) | ecosystem: Engineered > Bioreactor > SSF (Solid state fermentation) > Aerobic >...
CCCCCCCCCCCGCCACTACGGAGACCCGGTGCAGGAGTACTGGGAGCTTCTGAACGGGGTGACGCTGTGGGACGTCGGCGGGGCCGAGCGGCAGGTCGAGATCACCGGCCCCGACGCCTTCGAGTTCACCAACATGCTCGTCCCGCGAGATCTGGGCAAGTGTGCCGTCGGGCAGTGCAAGTACGTCTTCCTCACCGCCGAGGACGGGGGCATCGTCAACGACCCGGTGCTGCTGCGGCTCGGGGAGAACCACTTCTGGCTCTCCCTGGCCGACAGCGACGTCCTGCTGTGGTGCCGGGCGCTCGCCTACAACTCCCGCTTCGACGTAAAGATAGAGGAGCCGGACGTGGGTCCGGTGCAGGTGCAGGGGCCGAAGTCCCGCGAGGTGATGGTCGAGCTCTTCGGGGAGAAGATCCTCGAGATCCCCTACTACCACCTCTCGCACGAGGAGCTCGACGGGATGGAGGTCGTCGTCTCGCGCACCGGCTACACCTCGGAGCTCGGGTTCGAGATCTACCTGAAGAACGCCAGCCGCGACGGCGAGAAGCTGTGGGACGCGATCCTGGAGGCAGGCGAGCCGCACGGCCTGAAGGTCACCGGGCCCTGCCACATCCGCCGCATCGAAGGCGGCATCCTCGCCTACGGCTGTGACATGGACCTCTCGACCAACCCCTACGAGGTGGACTACGGCTACGAGTGGATGGTCGACCTCGAGCAGGAGGCCGACTTCATCGGCAAGGAGGCTCTGAAGAAGATCAGGGAGGAGGGCGTGCGGCGCAAGCTGGTCGGGGTCGAGATCGCAGGAGAGCCGCTCGGCTCCTACAACGACGGCTCGATGATAGACTTCTTCCCCGTCTACGACGGCGAGAGGCGCATCGGCGAGGTCACCTCGGCCTGCCATTCCCCGCGCCTGCAGAAGAACATAGGCTACGCGATGGTCCCGATAGAGTACGCCGGGCTGGGCACCGTCCTCACCGTCGAGACCCCGCGCGGCCGGGAGCGGGCCACGGTGGTCCGGCGGCCGTTCATAGACCCGCAGAAGGAGATCCCGAAGCAGGATCTCACGGCGTCGTAGAGGTTCGGGCCCGGATGACGAGCGGTTTCTCCTACACCGGCAGCTACGACGTGATCGTCGCCGGGGTGGGGGCCATGGGCAGCGCCACCTCCTACCACCTGGCCAGGAGGGGCAGAAAAGTCCTCGCCCTGGAGCGATTCGGTATCCCGCATGCGATGGGCTCCTACCACGGGCACACCCGCATCATCCGCCTCGCCTACTACGAGGACCCATCCTACGTGGTGCTCCTCAGGCGCGCCTACGAGCTCTGGCGCGAGATACAGGACGTGCTCGGCGAGCAGCTCCTGTACATCACCGGCTCCGTGGACGCGGGGCCGGAGGACTCGTGGGTGTTCCGGGGCTCGTGGGAGTCGTGCCGGCTGCACGATCTGCCGCACGAGGTGCTCACCGGCGCAGAGCTCAACAGGCGCTACCCCGGCTACCGCCTGCCCAGGGACCATCTGGCCCTCTTGCAGCCCGAGGGGGGATTTCTGGCCCCCGAGCGGTGCATCGTCTCGCACGTGATGGCCGCCCAGGCCCATGGAGCCGAGGTGCACGCCCACGAGAAGGTTCTGGAGTGGCAGCCGCTGCAGGACGGCGTCAGGGTGCGCACCGAGCGCGGCAGCTACGAGGCGGAGAAGCTCGTCATCACCGCCGGGGCGTGGGATGCAGAGCTACTGGATGTACTCGACGGGCTCGCCGTCCCCGAGCGGCAGGTTCTGGCCTGGCTGCAGCCCACCCGCCCCGAGTACTTCCGCCCGCAGAACTTTCCGGTGTTCAACGTGCTGGTGGAAGAGGGGCGCTTCTACGGCTTTCCGGTCTTCGGGGTGCCGGGCTTCAAGTTCGGGAAGTACCACCACCTGCAGGAGACGGTCGACCCCGACACCCTGGACCGCGAGGCGCGCCGCGAAGACGAGGAGCTCCTGAGGAGCTTTGCGGAGAGGTACTTCCCGGAGGGGTGCGGGCCGACGATGAGCCTTGCGACCTGCATGTTCACCAACACGCCGGACAACCACTTCATCATCGACCTGCATCCTGAGTACCCTCAGGTTGTCGTGGCCTCGCCATGCTCGGGGCACGGCTTCAAGTTTGCGAGCGTGGTGGGTGAGATCCTGGCGGACCTCGCCGAGAGCGGCACGACCCGCCACGACATAAGCCTCTTCCGGCTCGAGAGGTTCGCCCGGGAAAGAGCGGGGCGCGCCTCCCCCTAGGAGGCGCGCGCCCTGCGGTACTCCTCCACCACCAGCTCGGTCAGCTCCTCCATCGAGGTCTCGGCGGTGGGCTTGTCGTAGGTGATCTCGCCGTGCTGGATCAGGTTGACCCGGTCGCAGATCCCGAAGATGTGCGCGTAGTTGTGGTCGATCATGATGATCGAGACCTCCCCGTCGCGCCGGAGGCGCTGGATGAGGTCCATGATCATCGTCGCCTCCTTCGCGCCCATCGCGGCCAGCGGCTCGTCCAAAAGCAGGATCTTCGGGTTCGCCGAGTAGACGGCCCGGGCGACGGCGATCGCCTGGCGCTGGCCGCCCGAGAGGCGGGCGACCGGCTCGTCTATCGAGGGGATGTTCACCCCGATGTCGTCCAGGTACTGGCGGGTCTTCCGCTTCATCTCCCGCTTGTTCAAGAAGCGGAAGGGCCGGTGGGTGATCTCGCGGTTCAGGAACATGTTCTCGTAGACGGTCATGTCGTTGGCGAGCGCGAGATCCTGGTAGACCACCTGGATGCCGAGCGACTGGGCGTGAGAGACGCTTTTGAGCTCGATCTCCTGGCCCTCGAGGAAGATCTTCCCCTCATCCGGTTTGTGGAAGCCGGTGAGGATCTTCATCAGGGTGGACTTGCCCGCCCCGTTGTCCCCGACGATGCCGAGCACCTCACCCTTCTTGAGGTGCATCGTGATCCCGCGCAGCGCGACCACCGAGCCGAACCGCTTGACGATGCCCTCGGCCCTCAGGATGTCTTCGCTCGTTGCACCGTTCTCGCTCATGTCGATCCTTTCTTCTCGGGCCGGCTGAACCAACGGAAGCCGCCGCGCTCACGCACGGTTCCGAGGTAGATGTTGAAGATCATCAGGATCAGGATCGCCACGCCCAGGATCACGTCGAAGGTGTTGGCGCTCACCCCGAGGAGGGTGAACCCCTGCCGGAGCTCGGCCAGGACCACGGAGCCCAGGAAAGCCCCGATCATCGTCCCGACCCCGCCGGTGAGCGCCGTCCCCCCGATGACCCCGGCCGAGATCGCGAGGAACATGATGTTCGCTCCGCCGGCCAGCGGGTCCACGGAGCCGACGCGCATCGCCTCGAGGATACCGGCGAACCCGGCGAGCGTGGCGGCGATCATGAAGTTGACGACCCGTATCCTGTTGACCCTGATCCCGGCCTCCCGCGCCCCGATGAGGTTGCCGCCGGTGGCGAAGGTGTGCATCCCCCAGCGGGTGTTCTTGAGCAAAAGGTGCATCATGACGAGGATGATGAACGCCCAGACTATCTCCGAGTAGGGGTAGCTTCCGAGCCACTGCTGAACGGTCCCGCCCGGCGCGTTCTTCGGGAAGCCGTTGAGGAGGATAACGTTCAGCCCGCCGAGCAGGAAGAAGGTGCCCAGCGTGACCACGAACGAGGGCACCCTGAAGTAGACGTGCACCACCCCGTTGACGAGCCCGACCGCCGCGCAGGCCAGGAGCCCTATGGCGACGGAGATCGGGAGGATCAGGCGCAGATCCGCGTAGGCGAGCCACATTATTATCGGGGCGAACCCGAACGTGGAGCCGACCGAAAGGTCTATCTCACCCAGGATCATCACCATCACCAGCCCCGTCGCCATGATCACGTACGGGGCCACCGTCTGCGAGAGGGTGGTCAGGTTGCTCTGGCTCCAGAAGCCCTGGTTGGTGAACTGGAAGTAGAAGAACAGCACCACCGCGATGACGAAGATGCCGATCTCGCGTTGCATGAGCAGCCTGCGGGCTCCCTGCAGCAGGCCGCCTCCTCCCGCGCTTTCTCGCCTGCTGGCCGCGTTATCCGTCATTGGTCCTCACCTCTTTGTCTTTGCCTCAAGCGGTGGGTGGGGTGATCTTCGAGGGCGGCTTGATGAGCTTCTCCTTCTTGGAACTGCCCTCGTAGCGGGACTTGGTGGTCAGGTAGGGCTTGACGTTCTCTTTGGTGACGAACTTCAGACCCGTGCTGGTCGAGGAGGGGCTCATCAGACCACCCGAGATCCTCCACAGATAGAGCTGCATCACCGGCCAGAATCCCTGCTCGTAGGGCTGCTGGTCTATCGTGAAGTCGAGGATGCCCTCGTCGATGTACTGCAGCGTCTTGGGCAGGAGGTCGTACCCCCCACCCTTCACCCCCTTCTTGTGCAGCCCGTACTTCTTCATGACCTGCCCGACGCTCTGGGTCGAGCCGGCGTCGACGGCGAACATGCCGTTTACGTCCTTGTGCCCCTGGTAGTAGGCGTCGATCCTGTTGAGCTCGTCGTTGACCTGCGCGCCGGTGGCGACCTCCGAAACCTGTATCGGCGCGCCGGACTGCTTTATACCGGCCTTCGCCCCGTCTATCCTCGGCTGGATGTTGAGCTGACCCGGCGTGGCGATGAAGAGCGCGACCTTGCCCTTCTTGACGAGCTTGGCGATCCTCTTGCCCATCTCCACCCCGGACTCGTAGAGATCCTGCCCGATGTACGCGAGCGCCGGGTTGGGCTTGCCCGGAGCACCGTTGGCGTTGTAGGCGACGACGGGGATGCCCTTCTGGTAAGCCTTGAGGATGGGCTCGTTGAACGCCTTGGGGTCGACGATCGAGACGGCGATCCCGTCGGCGTTGCCGTCTATGGCGGTGTTCATCGCGTTGACCATCTCGGAGACGATCGAGTTCTCCGAGCCGGTCCACTGGTACTTGCAGTTCAGGATCGCGCAGGCGTCCTGGATGCCGTACTGGGTGGCGGTGAAGAACGGGTTGGTGGTCACGTGGTTGACGAACACGAAGTTGTACTGCGGGGTCTTGGGGAAGTTGCCCACGCCGCCACCGCCGCCACCGCCGCCGGTCGCGCCGCCCTGCCCGCCGCCGCGGCAACCGGCCAGAAGCAACGCCGTCGCCGCCGCGGCACCACCACCGAGGAACTTGCGCCGCGAGATCCCCTGTCCTTCCGGATTGCCGGTGCTCATCTGCTTTTCTCCTCCTTACCCACCAAGTTTCCTTCGACCTGCATGATCAACCCACGCCAGGAATCTGTCAACGACTACACGGCTCTTCCTCCGATCACCTCCCGTAGTTCCTCCGGGGCACCGCCGCGAAAGAGCCGGCTGAGCACCAGAGAGGCGGCGCCTATGGCCCCGGCGTCGTCCCCGAGCTCCCCCTCGACGATGCGTACCCTGCGCGCCATCTCGGAGAGCACCCGACGCTCGAAGGTCCTGCGGGCGGGCTCCAGTATGAGGGACCCGGCCTTCATCGTAGCCCCACCCACGACGACGAGCTCGGGGTCGAGCAGGTTGACCGCGTTGGCGATGCCGATCCCGAGATACCTGCCGGCCTCCTCGAGCACCCCGCGCGCCAGCCCGTCGCCCGCGCGGGCGGCCTCTATCACGTCGCCGGCCGTCACCTGCTCGGGTTCTTTTCCCGCCAGCTCTCTCCCTCCCGCCAGCTTGAGCGCCCGTGCGGCCCGCCGGGCTATCGCGGCCCTCCCCACCAGAGCCTCCAGACACCCGTACCGGCCACAACCGCACCTGGGCCCATCGATGTCCACGAGCGTGTGTCCGAGCTCCCCCGCCCCGCCGTTCGCCCCCCGGTAGAGCGCCCCGTCTACGACCACCGCCCCGCCCACACCCCGATGGACGATGACGTAGAGCATCTGCCTTACTCCCCGGCCCGCCCCGAAGAGGTGCTCCCCGAGCGCGGAGGCGTTGGCGTCGTTGTCCGCGACCACCGGCAGCCCGTACTCCTGCCGGACCTTCTCCACGATCTCGAAGCGGCCCCAGCCGGGATAACTCGGCGGGCTGAACCCCGCCGCATCGGAGGAGAAAACCGGGGCCGGCAGCGCGAGCCCTATCCCGGCCACTTTTCCGCTCTTTAGCCCCTCGGCCTCCCCGAGCACCTTCTCCAGTACGGACCGTACCCTCCGCCAGAGCTCCTCAGGCCCCCGCTCCATCCCCGAAGGAGCCGCAGAACGTACGAGGATCCCGGCGTTGAGATCCGTGACCACCGCCGTGAGCCGGCGGGGTCCCACCTCGAGCCCCACCGCGCTGTACGCCCGCGGGACGAGCTCCAGCAACACCGGCGGCCTCCCACCCGTGGAGACCCCAACCCCCGCCTCCCGCACGAGCCCCCGCTCCATGAGCTCCTCACAGATCTCCACCACCGCCGCCATGCTCAACCCACTCGCCTCGACGATCCCGGACCGCGAGATCGGGCCGTGTGTCCTGATCACCTTGAGCACCAGGCTCCTGTTGTGCCGCCGGAGGTTGCGCGCCCCCCTGCTGACCGCCAAAGCTCACCCCCACACTCCAACCCGGCCCACTTCATTCACAGGCCAGAATAACCCGTTTCATTTATGTTATCTCCTGGCACGTTACGGGTCAATATCAACATTTGTCATCGGCAGGAGATGTGAGAAATCTTGTTGGATGTTGAATGGGGTTGGATCCAAGGATGAACGGGGCAATCTTTTTGTCTGTCACTTTTTAAGGGGGCTTCACGAACGGGTTCCGTGGGGGAACATCAGGCGACGAACCGCCAGCTGACGAACAGAGCGCACAGGAAGAGCGAGAAGGCGATGTTGACGGCGAGCCAGAGGCGCAATGCCACCTTTCTCTTCCCGACGAGGGCACCGAGCGTGATGAAGATCGGGAAGGCCACGAGGACGAAGCGCGGCATCCCCATGAGTGGGTCCTGCGGGGTACCGAAGAGCGCGGGGACGGCGACGAGCAGGAAGGCGTAGGCGCTCATCCCCGGCGGGAGGCTCCGCGCCCCCGCCACGAGGAGCGTCAGGGCGAGCAGCAGGAAGAGCAGGTTGTAGGTCTCGTTGGTAGCGGCCAGGTGGTCCATGAGGCTCCCGGAGCCGGCTCCGGGTCGCATCCCGGAGAGTTGCGCGAGCCCCCGGCCGGCCTGCTCGAACGCCGTTACGAGGGCGTGGAGAGGTCCGGTGGGTTCCCTTCCCCAACGCCTCTGTCCTGTGTAGAAGAGGAGCGGGTTACCGAAGCGCCACCAGAGGTAGGCGGCGTAAAGGAGAAGTCCGGAGGGGGCGAGAGCGAGACAGGCGGCACCCCGCAGGCCGTACTCACGGCGGCGGCGCAGCCACTCCAGGGCCAGAGGCACGAGGAGGAAGATGCCCACGTTGCGGGTGGCGCAGGCGAGACCGGCCAGAACGCAGGCGAGCAGGAGGTTCTTCCTCACCCTCACGGCCCACAGCGCGCCCGCCGAGAGCGCGAGGAAGAGGCTCTCGGTGTAGACGGCGTTCAGGAAGAACGCGGTCGGGAAGAACGCGAGCACGAGCACGGAGGCCCGCGCCGTCCGCGGACCTCCTGCGTCCTCCGCCAGGCGGTAGACGAAGTAGAGTGCGAACGGCAGCGCGGCGAGAGAGACGATAACGCCCCACACCCCGAGGGCGGGCAGGGAGACGGGACCGCCGAAGAGGGAGTCGAGGGCGCGCACCAGCAGCGGGTAGAGGGGGAAGAAGGCCGGTGACTCGTCGTAGGGTGGGTTCAGGTAGCCGGAGGCGGCGAGGTGGATGTAGTGTTCGCCGTCCCAGTGCGACCACGTGTTCAGTCGGCCGTAGGGGACGTCCGAGGTCCGCCTCTGGAAGGAGCTTATGGGAAGGGTGCGGGCCATGATCGCCCCGGCGGCGAAGTAGAGGAGGCGGCTTGCGGCGTAGACGCCGAGGACGAAGGGGAGCGTGCGCCCGGCGGCCTCCCTCTGGCCCATCCTATCCCGTACCGGAGAAGCGGCGCGGCGCGACGATCAGGACGTCCTGGTTCTCGAAGACCGTCCGGTAGAGGTTCGGGTACTGCTTGAAGAGCGTCCAGTAGGGCACCACCGGCCGGTCGGGCTCCCGCTTGTAGAGCACGATGTAGCGCACGTCGTACTCCTTCAATATCTGCTGCGTCTTCTGGCCCTGCGGATGGGTCATCACCCACAGCACGTTCCAGTAGCGCTGCGGTGGGTGGGGCGGGAGATCTCTCGGATGGGCGACCTGCCCGGCGGTGAACGACTGCAGCGCGCTGTAGTGGCCCATCGCGAGCATCATGCGGCTCGGGACCTGGTTGGACTGCGGGCTGACCATGATGTTGCCGCCGGTGTTGTGCTCCTTGAGCCACTCGCCCGCGGCGGCTATCTGCGGGGTCATGGTGACCTCCGGGCTGGGGCCGGCGGCCTGCTCTATGCTCTGCACCGCGCGCAGCCCGACGAGCCCGCCGACGAGCAACACCGCCGCGGAGGCGGCGTAGACGGGGAGCGGCCCGCGCAGCCACAGCAGGGATCTAAGCAGCATGACGAGCGCGAAGGCGGCGAACAGCGCGAGCGGGACGCTTATGTCGCGCCCGAAGCGCTGGGGGAATCCGGAGAGCGAAGTACTGCTACCCGCCAGCATCACCAGGAACCATACGAGCAGCGTCACCTTCGAGAGCACCGCCGCACCCTCGCGTCTGCGGGCGACGAACAGGGAACCCGTGCTCACCACCAGCCCGAGGAGCCCGAGCCAGGCTATCGGCTGGGAGATGGTGGTACCGACCATCACCGCGTAGCCGTAAGTGGGCTGGGTGCCTATCGCCATCTCGACCGCGCTCGCCGTCTTGCCGGTGCCGAAGGCCCCGTCCATGAGGTGGGCGATGAGACGCGGGATGTGGTAGGTGTCCCAGGCGTAGGCCACCGAGAGAACCGCCAGCAGGACGAGGCTGAAGAAGAGCGTCGCGGCTGCCCTCCTCTGGCTGGTGAGGAGGAGGTAGACCAGGGCGAAGACCGCTACGGGTGCGAGCAGCACGACCAGATACAGGGTCGTCACCTGATGGTAGAGGACGACCCCGGAGCCGAGGACGGCGAACGCGAGCCCGCTGCGCCAGCCGGGACGGGAGTAGAGCGAGACCAGCGCGCCGATGGTCATGACCAGAAGGATCTGAGCGGCGGTGAGGTTCGGGTACATCGCGTCGTCGAAGTAGTAGTAGATGCCCCCGGCGAGGAAACCGCCGAAGAACGCCGCGGCGACCCCTACCTCCCACCCCCACATCCTGCGCCCGAGCGTGTAGAGGGCGAGGGTGGGGCCGAGCATCATCAGCGGGGCCACGACGGGGAAGGTGTCGAGCGGCTCGACCCCGCTCAGGCGCGAGATCTCCGCGGTCAGCAGATGGAATCCCGGCGGGTAGATCAGGTAGGAGGAATCGTTGCCCGTGGAGAGCATCAGGTTGGCCATCACCGCGTGCGAGTAGTTGTCCACCCCGCGGATGAACGGCCAGTCGTGCAGCACCGGTCCCGAGTAACCGCGCACGAGCACCGCGAGCAGGACCAGCCCGAGCAACACCTTCTTCGTCCGGCCGCCGGAGTCCACGCTTCGCTCTCCCGCGGCTTCCTCACCCGATCCGGCCCAGGAAAGCCGGCGGGAACTCAACACCTGCACGGCCCCGGCGAGCACGACGAGCGCCGCGACCGGGAGCATGAACCTCTGCGCCTCGCCGCTCGCCGTGCAGGCCGGGGAGGGCCAGCCCCAGCACGAGCCCGCAGCCCAGAAGAGCCCCTGGTAGAGGAAGTCCCCGGCCAGCACCAGCGCCGCCGCCAGCGCGAGCGGGACCAGAGAAGGCGCGGTGAGCGGCACGGGGAATCCAGCCACCGGCCTCTTCTCGGGCTTCCCCGCCGCCCCGGACCACACGAAGAGCCCGGCCCCGGCCAAAAATACGGCGGCCGGCGCGATCACCGCCAGAGGCAGCGTCAGCCCCCCTCCGGTCAGGCGTACCTCGACCAGAGCCGCCGCGGAGACCAGCACCATCGAGAAAGCGACGGCGTGGATCACCTGCTCCGCGAGGTCCGTGCTCCGTGTCAGCCACCGCGCCCAGAACCATCCGGGAACCAGCACGAGCGCCAGAGCAACGGGTACCACGCGGACGAGATCCGGGATCACCCAGCGAAGCCTCCGTTCTCGTGGGAGCGGTGCATGGCGTTAGCATATCAGGCGCCGGGAACGGTGCCACCCGTCGAGTCCCGCCTCACGGAGACCCTTTTTTAAAAAAAATTAAATTATTGCCCGTTGACGGAAATTTTTTGATCTTTCATTATGCGATCATAGCGGATACAATTTGCGACTGGCCTCACACATCCCAGAAAGAAGAGAGAGAAAAGGGGGCGAAAAGAGAAGATGAGAGTGATGGTTCTGGGCGGGGACGGCTACTGTGGCTGGCCCACTTCGCTACACCTCTCCGACTGCGGGCACGAGGTGGTGATCGTAGACAACTTCGTGCGCCGGCAGATAGACCATGAGCTCGGCGTGCAGAGCCTCACCCCGATAGCCACCCTCAAGCAGAGGGTCAGGGCCTGGAAGGAGGTGAGCGGCCAGGAGATAGCCGTCGAGGTAGGGGATCTTCTGGACTGGGAGTTCGTCTCCGGGGTGATAAAGAGCTACCGTCCCGACGCGGTGGTCCACTTCGCCGAGCAGCGGGCGGCGCCCTACTCGATGATCGACCGGGCGCACGCGGTCTACACCCAGCACAACAACGTGATAGGCACGCTCAATCTGCTCTTCGCGATAAAGGAGCATGCGCCGGAGTGCCATCTGGTCAAGCTGGGGACCATGGGCGAGTACGGCACGCCCAACATAGACATAGAAGAGGGCTACATAGAGATAGAGCACAACGGCAGGAAGGACATTCTGCCGTTTCCCAAGCAGCCCGGCAGCTGGTACCACCTCAGCAAGGTGCACGACTCGCACAACATAGCCTTCGCGTGCAAGATCTGGGATCTGAAGGCCACCGACCTCAACCAGGGGGTCGTCTACGGGACGGTCACCGAGCAGACCGAGCGTGACGAGCGGCTGATAAACCGCTTCGACTACGACGAGATCTACGGCACGGCCCTGAACCGCTTCTGCATCCAGGCGGCGATAGGCCATCCGATGACGGTCTACGGCAAGGGCGGACAGACGAGGGGCTTCCTCGACATCCGCGACACGGTCAGGTGCATAGAGCTCGCCATAGAGCATCCGGCCGAGCCCGGGGAGTTCCGGGTGTTCAACCAGTTCACCGAGGAGTTCAGCATCCTCGATTTGGCGAAGATGGTCAAGGAGGCCGCCTCCAAGCTGGGGATAGAGGCGAAGATCGAGAACCTCCCGAACCCCAGGGTAGAGGCCGAGGAGCACTACTACAACGCCAAGCACACCAAGCTTCTGGACCTCGGTCTGGAGCCGCACTACCTCAAGGAGAGCCTGCTCGACTCCCTTTTGAACATAGCGATGCGCTACAAGGAGAGGGTCGAGCCCGACGCCATAGATCCCAAGGTCTCCTGGCGGGAGGGCCAGCGTAAGGAGAGAAAGGCGCCTTCGGCGGTATGATGGCGTTCGACCACATCAGGTTCGCCGGGATACTCGTCGCCGCGGTCATCGCGGCGGCGAGCATCCTGGCCTACAGAGGAGGCAGGTGGCGCCGGTTCGACCTGCTGCTCGCCCTCGTCGTGGCCGCGGGGGTCGCGGTCTTCTCGGTCTTCCCGAAGGTCGGCAACGTACTGCTCTACGTCTTCCAGCTCCAGAACCGGGGCTTCGCCATTCTGGTCGCCGCGGTGCTGGTTCTGTTCGCGCTCGTGGTCTACCTGATCGGCAAGGTGCAGGACGTGAGCCGCAGAAACGGTCAGGTCGTGACCGCGCTCGCCGTGAGGCAGTACAAGGAGCGCTACGACCCGCCGCAGCCGCTGCCCGAGGGGGCGCGCGGCAGGATCCTCATCGTCGTCCCCGCCTACAACGAGGCCGGGGGCATCGCCCAGGTCCTCTCGCGGGTACCCAAAGAGCTCATGGGTTACGAGGTCAGGACCGTCGTCGTCGACGACGGCTCATCCGACGCCACCGAGGAGATCGCCCGCAACCTCGGCTACCCGGTCGTCTCGCACGTGGTCAACCGCGGGCAGGGCGACGCGCTGAGGACCGGCTTCGCCATCTCCCGGCTCGAGCGGGCCGACATGGTCATAAACCTCGACGCCGACGGCCAGTATCTGCCGGAGGAGATGGAGCGTCTGATCGTCCCGATAATCGAGGACGAGGCGGACTTCGTCCTCGGCTCGCGCTTCATGGGCTTCTACGAGGAGGCCGGGAGCGTCCGGCACATCGGCGTCGTGTTCTTCTCGAAGATGATCTCGCTCCTGACCGGCAAGAAGATAACCGACTCGACGAACGGCTTCCGCGCGATAAGGGGCTCGATGCTCCCGAAGCTCGACCTCAGGGAGGACCGCTTCAACGCCACCGAGCTCATTCTCGAGGCGCTCAAGAAGGGGCTGCGCTTCAAGGAGGTGCCGGTGACGATGCTCAAGCGTGCCGAAGGCGTGAGCAAGAAGCCTCCGAAGCTGCGCTACCCGCTCGGCGTCTTCCGGGTGATCATACAGACCTGGCTGCGGTAGCACGCCGTCCGTCCCCCGGCGTGCTACCCTCATCTGCGTGATGTTCTCCTCCCTACGGAGCGTGCTCAAGACCCGTCAGCAGGGTGTGGGCGCGGGCAGCGCCTACATGATCGTCTCCCTGGGCATCTCCGGCGTCCTGACCTACGCCTTTCAGAGCTTCGCGGCCCACACCCTGGGCAAGAGCGGCTACGGGCCGCTCGCGCTGCTCTGGTCCGCGACCTTCCTCACGGTGCAGGTGCTCTGGATCGCCGGCACCCAGACCCTCGGGCGCTACGTCTCCGAGCGGGCCGCCCGGGGCGAGGACTGGCGTCCCGTGGTCGCCTCGGTGCGCCGCTGGCAGGCGGGGCTCGCCGCCGCCTTCGTCATCCTGGCGGCCGCCGCTAGTCCGATCCTCACCGAACGCGTCTTCCAGGGGCACGCCTGGCTGAGCTGGGCCTTCATAGCGGCCGTGGTCGCCTACGCGCCGGAGTATTTCCGGCGCGGCATCTTCAACGGCCACCGCCAGTTCTCCCGTCTCGGGGCCCAGCTCGTCTCCGAGCAGACCGGCAGGCTCGTCATAGCCGTGGTGCTGCTCGCCGCGGGGATGGGCGTCTTCGGGGCGGCGGTCGCGATCGTACTCGCCCCGATCATCGGGGTGCTCGCCGTGAGACCCACCCTGGCCGACCCGCCGCAGAAGGAAGGCGAGCCCTTCTCCGCCGGGCGGGCGGCGCGCTTCGCCGCGCCCGTGCTCGTCTGCATGGCCGTCGCGCAGGCCTTCGCCAACGGCGGCGTGATCCTGGTGAGCCTGCTCGGCGGCACCCTCCCGCAGGTCAGCGTCTTCGCCGCGGCCCTGATCCTGACCCGCATCCCGCAGTACGTGCTGAGCCCGGCCGTCGAGAGCCTGCTGCCGCACGCGAGCCGTATCCTCGCCTCCGAGGGCCGCGCCGCCTTCGAGCGCTTCGTCGGGAGGGCGCTCGGCCTCGTGGCGCTCGTCGGGCTGCTGATGGTCGCCGGGACCTGGCCGCTCGGGCAGTGGGCGGTGCGGCTCTTCGCCGGTTCGGACTTCCACGCCAGCAGGGGGCTGCTGGTCATGCTGGCCGCCCTGGCCGCCTTCTACCTGATCTGCGACATGTTGAACCAGGCGCTCTTCGCCCGCGGGTTGGCCAGGCTCGCCGCGCTCGCCTGGATGCTCGGGCTGCCCGCGGCTGGCGCGTCCCTCGCGCTCTCGGGCGCCGGGGTGATGAGCCGGGTCGCCCTCGCGCTGCTCGCCGGGATGGTCGCCGTCTCGCTCTTCCAGGTCGCCTTCTACCTGCTCAGCGGCTCCCGCGAATGAACCACTCCGCCGTGCGCCTCAGGCCCTCCTCCAGGCTCACCTCGGCCTGCCAGCCGAGCATCCGGCGGGCCTTAGAGGTGTCCGAGTAGTTGCGCTTCACGTCGCCCGGTCTGGGCGCGGCGTGTTGGATCTCCACGTCCTCTATCCCGAAGTCGGAGAGCACCGGGATGAGCTTCTCGACGAGCTCCAGCACAGTCGTCTCCGAGCTGGTCGCGATCTGGAAGATCTCACCACCCACGCCCGGCCTCTCGGCCGCAAGCCGCACCGCGCGCACGAGGTCTTCTATGTAGATGAAGTCCCGGGTCTGGGTGCCGTCGCCGTAGATCTCGAGCGGCTCGCCCCGCATCGCCCGGCTGATGAAGCGCGGGACCGCGTTCAGGACCTTGTGCCCCGAGCCCGGGCCGTAGACGTTGCCGAAGCGCAGCGCGACGGTCTCGAGCCCGTAGGCGAGGAAGTAGGCCGAGCAGTAGCCCTCCCCGGCGAGCTTGCTCGCCCCGTAGGGGCTCGCCGGGTGCGGGGCGAGGTTCTCGTGTATCGGGGGCTCGACCTCCCCGACCGCGGCCCCGCTCGAGGCGAAGACGAACCTCCCCGCCCCCGCGTGACGGGCGGCCTCCAGGTAGTTGAGCGTCCCCACGACGTTGGCGAGGCAGTCCTTGCGCGGGTTCTCGACCGAAGGGGCGACGCCGGTGTTCGCCGCCAGATGCACCACCACCTCAGCGCCCCGCGCCGCTCGCAGCGCGAGCTCGTCGTCGAGGATGTCCCCGACGACGAGCTCCACCCCCTCCCCCGCCATCTCCCCGACCTCTTCTGCCGGGGTCTCCGAGAACCCGCACACCCCGGCGAGATCCTCCCGGCTTCCCACCGAGAGGTCGTCGAGGACCCTGATCGAGTGTCCCCCCTCCGAGACGAGCGCCCTCACGAGCGCGGAGCCTATGAAACCGCAACCCCCGGTGATGAGCCAGTTCAAGGAAGCCCCCTTCTCACTCTGAGCCATCCGACACGGTGGCGGAGTTTACCACCGGGGCTCTACTCGAGCACCACCGGCCCCCGAGCCCCGGAGAAGTACGCCGCGAGCACCGGTCTTCCGGTCTCTATGACGTCGAGCTCCTCGATCTCCTCCCGGCTGAAGAACGCGAGATCGAGCGACTCCGGGCTGCGCCGGAGACCCGAGAAGTCCTCCACCGAGACCCGGTAGGCGAACGAGATCACCCGCACGACGTTCCCGTCGGGGTAGGCGACGATCTTCGACGGATCGGAGAAGACGCAGAAGAGTTCCGAAGAGCTCACCGAGAGCCCGGTCTCCTCGCGCACCTCGCGCCGGAGCGCCTCCCCGAGCGGCTCGTCGACCTCAACCGCCCCGCCCACCATCCCCCACCGTCCGCAGTCGCTGCGCCGCTCCAGGAGCAGACGCCCCTCGCGCTCGATGAGCGCCATCACCCCGACCATTATCGGGCGGTTGGGGCGCGGAGCGCCGGGGTTTCTGTAGAAGAACCTGGCCGGTGGCAGAGAGCTCCCTCCTTACTCGTAGCCAGGAGCCGATTCTAGCAAAGCCGGAGTCTCCACCGGAGGTTACCGATCTGTTACCCGATTCTCAAGAAAACTTAAGGTAGCCGCACGATCATGCTGGTATCAAAGGGCTTGGCGGAAGAGCGCGAAAAGGAGTGAGCCCTTCTTGAAGCTGATCCGGAGAAAGCCCACACGAAGCAAGCGCAGGAGACCCAAGGCCTCGCCGGCCCGCGTGGCGCTGGTGGCCGAACGCAGCGGCCCGCGGGAGGCCCCACCCCTCGTCCCCCTGCTGGAAGCCGCCGGAGAACTCGGGATGAGGACGCTCATGATCTGTCCGCCGCCCGGCGGCGAGGGCGGCGTCATCTCCGAAGTCGGTGCGGAGGAGGCGCTCAGGCTCGGGGTACGCCTGCGGTTCTGCGGCCTCCCGGAGGAGCTCCCGGAAGAGCTGCGGCGCGAAGCCGCGCGGGCGGAGAGCCTGACGGTCCGCGCCCGCGGCCTGGAGGTGTGCATAACCCCGGGGCACCACGGCGGCCGGGCGGAGATCGTCGCGGCGGTGAAGTCCCTCGCCGCGGAGGGCGTCCCACCCGAGAAGATCGACGAGGCCGCCATCTCCGGACGTCTCTCCGCTCCCGCCGCCTGCGATCTGGACCTGATCGTCTACGCCGGAGACCGCCCGCGCTTCTCGGACCTCCTGCTCTGGGAGATGGCCTACGCCGAGTTCTACGCCGCCGGCTGCCCGTGGCCGGAGCTCACCGCCGCGGACCTGGAGCGGGCGGTCGAGTCCTACGCCTGCCGGTCTCGCCGCCGCGGAGGCGTAGAGCCCGCGGACACCGGCCCCTAGAGCTCCTTCAGCGCCCCTGCCAGCTCGCGCTCGTAGAAGGAGCAGAACTCTTTCTGGCGCTCGCCTATCTGGATGAGCGCCACCCATCTGAAGCCGACCCCGGCGAACTCCCTCACGCCCTCGACGATCCCCCGTGAGTCCGGCCCGCAGGGGATCCTCCGCGCCACGTCCTCCTGCCGGACGTTCGCGGCGAAGGCCCCGAGCTACCCACCGCTCCCTTCCCGGATCTGGCTGTTTGTGCGACAATTCGTGTACTACAGGAAAGGAGGAGTGATGGATACGAGCACACGCCTCTCGCTATACAGGACGATGGTCCGCATCCGGGCCTTCGAAGAGGCGATAAGACGGGAGTACTACGTGGGCAAGCAGCCCGTCTTCGACATCGGGGCCGGCCCGGTACCGGGCGAGATGCACCTCGCGGCGGGCCAGGAGCCGGTGGCCGCCGGGTTGTGCGCCCACCTGAGGCCCGACGACGCCCTCACGGGTCCCCACCGCCCGCACCACATCGCGCTCGCCCACGGGGTGGACATGAAGCGGATGACCGCTGAGATCTTCGGGCGCGAGAGCGGCCTGTGCCACGGCAAGGGCGGTCACATGCACCTCTTCGCCCCGGAAGTCCACTTCGGGTGCTCGGGGATAATCGCGGAGGGCATGCCGACCGCCTGCGGGCAGGCGCTCGCGTTCAAGAAACGCGGTACAGATCAGGTAGCGGCCGCCGTCGTCGGGGAGGGGGCCGTAAACCAGGGCGGCTTCCACGAGTCGCTGAACCTCGCCGCGCTGTGGAAGCTCCCGGTGATCTTCGTCGTCGAGGACAACGACTGGGGCATCTCGGTGCCCCGCTCGGCCTCGACGAGCAACTTCTCGGCCACCGACCGGGGCCGGGCCTACGGCATCCCCGGCGAGCGGGTCGAGGACAACTCGGTGGAAGGCGTCTACGAGGCGTGCGGACGCGCCGTACAGAGGGCACGCCGGGGCGAGGGACCGTCGCTGATCGAGGTGCACACCCTGCGACTCTGGGGCCACTTCGAGGGCGACGCGCAGGGCTACCGCGAGAGTGAGCTCGAAGACGTGCCGGGGCGCGACCCGATCCCGACCTACCGGAGGACGCTCATCGAAGAGGGCTTGCTCGACGAGGAGGAGGCCCAGAGGATCCGGGCCGAGGCCGAAGAGGAGGTCGAGGCGGCGATCCGGTTCGCCAAAGAAAGCCCCGAGCCCGCGCCCGATGAGGCGCTGGAACACGTCTTCGCCTGAGGGAAAGGAGGAAGGAAGATGACGACCGCAGAGAGGACCCGCGAGAGGCGGTTAACCACCGCGCGGGCGATGGTCGAGGGCATCGCGCAGGAGATGCGCCGCAACGAAGAGGTCTTCGTCATGGGCGAAGACGTCGGCGCCTACGGTGGCATCTTCGGCACCACCACCGGGCTCCTCGATGAGTTCGGTCCCGAGCGGGTGATGGACACCCCGATCAGCGAGACCGGGTTCATCGGCGCCGGGGTCGGGGCCGCCATCGAAGGTATGCGCCCCATCGTCGAGCTGATGTTCGTCGACTTCTTCGGCGTGTGCATGGACCAGATCTACAACCACATGGCCAAGATCCACTACGAGTCCGGCGGCAACGTCAAGGTGCCGATGGTCCTGATGACCTCGGTCGGCGGTGGCTACTCCGACGGGGCCCAGCACTCGCAATGCCTGTGGGCCACCTTCGCCCACCTGCCGGGGATGAAGATCGTCGTCCCCTCCAACCCGCGCGACGCCAAGGGGCTCATGATCTCCGCGATCCGGGACGACAACCCCGTCGTCTACATGACCCACAAGGGCATCATGGGCCTGGCCTGGATGGCCAAGAACGCCCGCTCGGTCGGCCCGGTACCCGAAGAGGAGTACGAGGTCCCGATAGGCAAGGCGAGCGTGGCCCGCGAGGGCACAGACGCCACCGTCGTGACCCTCTCGCTCTCGGTCCACCACGCGCTCGACGTGGCCGAGCGGCTCTCGGGAGAGGGCATAGAGCTGGAGGTCCTCGACCTGAGGAGCCTGGTCCCGCTCGACCGGGAGGCGATCCTGGAGTCGGTCGGCAAGACCGGCAGGGTGCTCGTCGTCGACGAGGACTACCGATCCTTCGGTCTCTCCGGCGAGATCGCCGCGACGATCGCCGAGGAGGACCCCGCGATGCTCAAGGCCCCGCTCGCGCGCGTCGCGGTACCGGATGTGCCGATCCCGTACGCGAGGCCGCTCGAACGGGCGGTCCTGCCCACCCCCGAGCGGATAGAGGAGGCAGCGCGCGGGCTGGTGGGCGCTTGATCGAGGTCCGCTTCCCTGTCCTCAACGAGAGCGAGCCCGACGCCGAGGGGGTGCTCGCCACCTGGTTCGTCGGCGACGGCGAGGAGGTCGGGGAGGGTCAGCTTCTGTGCGAGGTCCAGGTGGAGAAGTCCTCCGAGGACGTCCACTCGGAGGGGGCGGGCACCATCCGGCTCGCGGTCTCCGAGGGAGAAGTGGTCCGTCAGGGAGAGGTGATCGCCCGCATAGAGTAGCCCTCGCGCTAGTGGTTGATGCGCTCGGCGCTCTCCGGGAAGGCTTCACGCACCCGGCAGAGGGCGGCTGAGGCACGAATCATATACAGCTCGAGCAGCAGGCGGCGCAGGACCCCGCAGCGGGCTCTCTGCTCCTCCACCATCCGGGCGAGCCTCAGCACGTCCTCCGTGCAGCGCTGGTAGCCGAGGGCGCACATCTCGAGCTCGATCTCCGATGGCGAGCCGCGGAGGGTCCTCACCATCTCCGCGGCTCGCTCCGCCACGCTGCGGCTCGTCTCGGCCACGCCCGGCCGGGCCTCCTCGTACGGCGAGGCGGAGGCTATCCGTCCCACCGAAGCCCGGCGCAGGCGACGCAGGGTCCTCCCGCGCCCGAGGGAGACGGCAAGATCCATGATGAAGACCACGACCCCAAACAAGCCTCGCGCCATAAAACTCCAAAGACCACCGGACTTCTCTTGCAAGGCCCACCTCCTTCAGGATGCAGGGGCCAGAGGCCGCCGGGCCATCCGCCGGCTCGCCACCCTCAACGACCGCTCCGCCTGGGTCTGCAGCTGGCGCACCCGCTCGCGGGAGCAGCCGAGCTCGCGGGCCAGCTCGGTGAGCGTCGCCGGCTCCCGGCCGTCGATACCGTACCTCCTGACTAAAACATAGTGCAGGTTCTCCGGCATCCGGCGCAGCGCCCCCCTGAGCCAGACGCTCTCCACCCTGCTCATGGCGATGCCGGCGACGTCTGAGCTCTCCCCGTCCTCGACGAAATCCCCGGCCACGGCCCCCGGATCATCCTCCGAGATCGGCCGGTCGAAGCTCGTCACCTCGGGGGTGGCGCTCAGGGCGAAGACGACCTCCTCCACGCTCCACCCGAGCCTCTCGGCGATCTCCGCCTCCCGCGGGTCGCGCCCGAGCTCGAAGGAGAGTTCCTCGCGGGCCCGGATCGCCTTGCGGATCTTCTCCCCCATCTGCACCGGGATCCTGACGACCCGGCCTTTGTCCGAGATCGCCCGCCCGACCGCCTGGCGGATCCACCAGGTGGCGTACGTCGAGAAGCGGTAGCCCCGCTCGGGGTCGAACCTCTCGACCGCCTTCATCAGCCCGATGTTGCCCTCCTGGATGAGGTCCTCGAACGGCAGCCCCATCCCCCGATACCTCTTGGCCACCGAGACCACAAGCCTGAGGTTGCGCTCTATCAGCTCCGCGCGCGCCTCTGTATCCCCGCCTCTCGCCCGCCGGGAGAGCGCGACCTCCTCCTCGTGGGTCAGAAGCGGTAGGCGGCTGATCCTCTCCATGTAGCCCTCGAGCAACCCGGGGGCACCGTTCTCCTGTTCGGGCAAATCCCGGTAGTCTCCCGTTGCATCACGTTCGATCAGAGTCATCTCTTTCCCTTCTTCGAGTAGATCCCTCGTCCACGGGGCTTTGCTTCCCGTGCAATAGTTCTATTCCCACACCACTTAAGGATTCAGTAAAGAGCGGTTAGAAAGCCGTAAAGAACTCTCAAACTCTCCCCCGGACCGCTTAACAAAACCATGCATGATCCGCCGGGAAAGCGCCGACGGCCCGCTTAACACCTCTTTACGAAAGCTTTACTGGAGGTTCACAGGCATGGAGCTATGCTTAGAAGAGAAGCCGGCCGGCGAGAACCGAAGCTCTCACAAGGAGGTGTCAGGATGAGTGATCAGAGCGTGAGGACAGAAAGGAGAGGGGCAGGGGGAGAAGCCGCGTCCAACGGGCGTTCCCCGGCCCGCACGTTTTTGCAGCCGATAGCCGCCCCTTCGATAGTCGGGCTCTTCGGCTTCGCCGTCTCGACCTTCATGGTCGCGGCGAACCTGGCCGGGTGGTACGGCAGCTCCTCCGAGCCGGTGTTCCTGTTCCCGCTCGCGTTCGCCTTCGGCGGGATAGCGCAGTTCGCCGCCGGGATGTGGTCCTTCAAGGCGCGGGATGCGGTGGCGGCCGGGATCCACTCGACGTGGGGTGCGTTCTGGATCGGCTACGGCATCCTCTGGTACATGGTGGCGAGGGGCATGGTCAGTACCGGCAGAGCCTTCGACCTGGGTCTCGGGTACTGGTTCATCGGGCTGACCGCGGTGACCTTCATGGGCGCCATAATCATCGGCACCGACAACATCGCCCTCGCGTTCGTCCTGCACACGCTGTGGCTCGGCGCCGGCGCGCTCGCCGTGGGGCTCCTCACCGCGACCCACTTCTGGGTGGTGATCGCCGGGTATCTGCTGATCCTCTCGGCCATAGCCGCCTGGTACTCTGGGAGCGCGCTGATGGCCGCCGGGATGGGCAAGCCGATGTTCCCGATGGGGCTGAGCCGACGCGAGCGGGAGAAGGCCGAGTTCAGCGCAGGGTTCGGCGAGCCCGGCGTGAAGCGAGGCCAGTAGTACCGGCAGGCCCACCGTCGGAGAGGCCCCGCTCGAAGCGGGGCCTCTCCTTTCACTCTTCGGTGAACCTGTATCCGGCCCCGAAGACCGTCTGTATGTAGCGGGGGTTCTCGGGGTCGGGTTCTATCTTGTGCCGGATGTGCTGGATGTGCACGTCCACCACCCGCGGCTCTCCGTAGAAGCACCCTCCCCAGATGTGCCTGAGGATGCGCTCCCGGTCGCACACCTCACCGGGGCGGGAGGCGAGGAAGGCGAGTATCTCGAACTCGCGGTTGGTCAGCCGGACCGGCTCCCCCTCACGGAAGACCCTGCGGCGCGAGAGGTCTATCTCGAGGCCGTCGAACTTCAGCGTCTCGCTCTGGGGTGCGGACCTGACCCGCCGCCGCCTCAGGTGCGCCCTGACCCGGCTGGCGAGCTCGCGCGGGCTGAAGGGCTTGGTGACGTAGTCGTCCGCCCCGACCTCCAGGCCCACCACGATGCTCGTCTCGTCATCGCGGACCGTAAGCATGATAATGGGAACGTCCCCGAGTCCGGCACCTCCCGAGCGTATCCTGCGGCACAGCGCGATCCCATCGGTGTCCGGGAGCATCCAGTCGAGGATCACGAGGTCGAAAGGCCCCTCGCCCTCCAGAAGCTCGGTGGCCTCCCTGCCGCTGGAGGCCGTCTCGACCTCGATACCCTCGCCGCCGAGCGCGTACTCGACGACCCTCCTGACCGCCGCGTCGTCTTCAACGACCAGTACCCTGGGCATCCTCATCCATCTCCTTGAGCTCTATCTCGAAGGTGGCCCCCTCGCCTTCGCGGGAGCTGACGCGCACGGTCCCCCCCATCCCCTCCACCAGGTCCCTGCAGATGGAGAGCCCGAGCCCGAAGCCACCGGAGCCGGGACCTTTGTAAAACCGCTCGAATATGCGCGGCAGCTCCTCGGGGCTTATCCCCTCCCCTTCGTCCTCGACGGCTATCCGCCCGCCGTCGACCCGCACCAGGACCCGCCGTCCCTCCGGGGAGTGCTTTACGGCGTTGCTCAGCAGGACGAGAAGCGCCTGCTCCAGGTGCTCCGGGTCCGCGAGGACCGGCCTCCGGTCGCGGACCTCGAGGCGGAGCTCGACCGAAGCGCCTTGAGCGATGGGCTCCATCCTCTCCACCGCCTCCCCGGCAACCCCGGCAGGGTCGGTCCGGCGAACGTGGGGCTCCCTTCTCTCGGCTCCGACGCGGGCGAGGCGCAGCAGCGTGTCGGAGAGGCGCTGCATCCGCACGGCCTCCGTCCGTACGTCCTCGAGCAGACGTCGTTGGCGCCCGGGGTCCTGCTCGCCGGTGAGGAGGAGTTCGGTCGCGCCGAGGATGGCCGTGATGGGTGTCTTGAGCTCGTGGGCGGCGTTGGCTATGAAACGCTGCTGGTTCGCCTCGAGCCGCTGCTCCTCGGAGAGGTCGCGCAGCAGAACGAGCACCCCGCCCCGGTGGTCGTCGAACTTGGGCAGGTGTTTGAGCCCGACCTGCACCGCCGTCTCTCCGGCGTGCGCGTATCCTCCCTCACACTGGAGAACGCGGGCACAGCGCTCGACGGCCCTCCTCAGGTCGAAGTCCTCGAACGGGCTCGGCACGGGCCGCTGGAGCAACTCGTCGCCCTCCACCCCCAGGATGCCGCGGGCGGCCGGGTTGGCGAACATCACCCGGCATTTGAGGTCGGTGGCGAGAACGCCCTCGCTCATGTTCTCGAGGATGGCTTCGAGCGTCTCTTCCTTCTCTTCGAGCAGGCGTCGGGAACGACCCGGCAGCAGATCGTCGAGGGATTCTCTCAGCGACTCGAAGAGCTCCCGGATCAACTAGTACATCCCCCGTCTTCCGTCCTCTCTCTCGAATCCCCACCGGGGAGCGGTCCTCCGGCATTATAGCCGCAGCCGGAAGCGAAGCGGGGCAGGACGGGAGAAGGCGTCCCGGAGGGGATTCCTAGCGCAGCGAGATGCGCCGCCCTCCGGAGTCCCTCTTGGCCCCCGGCAGCGGGAGGTGCAGGGCGAGTATCACCCGGTCGGCGAGGCGGCTCAGCGCCCGCATGGCGGGCTCGAGCCAGAGGATAAGCACCGCGGCGACGACCGTTCCCACCACGAACCCGCCGGCGATGTCCCCCGGGTAGTGCTCGCCCACGTAGACCCGGGCGTAGCTCATCAGGGCGGCGTAGAGGAGCGCGAGGATGCCCAGGCGGCGATGGAAGGCGAGGAGCACGAACGAGATCGCGAAAGCCGCCGAGGCGTGGTCGCTGGGGAAAGAAGCGTCCGCCGGGTGGGGGGTGAGAAGGTGAACGGTGTCCGGATGGCTGACGAACGGACGCGGCCGGTACCAAATGTGGCTTATGATCACGTTCACGAGCAGCGCAGCCCCGGCCCCGATGAGCGCGGTTATCGCGCCGCGGCGCTCACGCTCGAGTCCCGCCACCCACCCGATCAAAAACCACACCGCGATCAGCCCCACGAAGATCGCCACGGCCCATCCGGCGGCGTGCACCATGATCGCGTCGACCAGGGGATGGCTTCCGGCCGGAGCGTTGATCAGACGCTCTATCCTGTAGTCCAAGCCTCTCTCCTTACAGCCGGGTTCCGTTAAAGCAATATTAAATTCTCGCCCGTCTCTCTGAGAAGCGGCTGAGAAAGCTCTTAAAAGAATCTCAAACAAAACCGCTATATTCTTCATGTTTTGATGTACGATGAGCGACAGTCGGCGGCGGGAGGAAAGGGATGATCTGGTACGTCATCCCGCTCGCGGCCCTCTTCGCCTGGCTTCTCACCGCGGCGAGGCTCCGGAGGGCGGCCACCGCAGAGGACTTCGTGCCTCTCCCCGGAAGGGTGCTCGTGCTCAGCGCCTCGGTCGGCGGGGGGCACGATGCGGCGGCCCGCGCGCTGGGCGGGAGGCTGGAGGAGTCCGGGCTCGTGGTGACGGTGGAGGATGGTCTGCGGGCGATGAGCCCCGCGCTCGAGGTCCTGCTGCGGCGCGGGTACATGAACCAGGCGAGAGGCAGCGGCCGGATGCTGGCGTTCATCTTCGGCCTCACCTCGCAGCGGGCCTGCGTCTCGGTGGTCCGGACGCTGTGCGGGCTGCTGTACGCCGGCCGGCTGCGGCGCCTCCTCCTCGTCCACCGGCCCGAGATGGTGATCTCGACGTATCCCCTCGTCACCCAGGCTCTCGGGAAGCTGCGCCGCCGGAACCTGGCTCCACCGGTGATCGCGGCCATCGCGGACTACGGCGTACACCCGCTCTGGGTGCACCCGGACGTGGACCTGCACCTGGTCGTCTCGAAGCACTCGGCCGAGCTCGTCCGGCAAGCCGGGGGCCGGGCGGAGGTGGTGCGTTTCCCGGTGAGACTGGATCTTCACCAGAACCTCGACCGGAGGGAGGCCCGGAAGACGCTGAAACTCCCCCCGGAGGGCAGGCTGGCGCTGATCGTCGGTGGAGCGTGGGGGATAGGGGACCTGGAGACCGCCGCCCGGTGTGTGGTCGGGAGCGGGGTCCACACCGTGGTGGTGACCGGCAAGAACACCGCCCTCAAAGAGCGGCTCGGGCGGGCATTCTCCGGCCGGCGGGACGTCACGGTCTTCGGCTGGCGCGAGGACATGCCCCTGCTCATGGCCGCCTCGGACGTCCTGGTGCAGAACGCCGGAGGGATGACCTGCCTGGAGGCAAGGGAAGCCAGGCTCCCGATAGTGATGTTCGACCCGGTGCCCGGCCACGGCGAGTTCAACGCGCTCGCGATGGAGCGGGCCGGAGCCGCCCTCTGGCCCCGCACGGCCGAAGAGCTCGTCTCGATCCTCGAGAGCGGCACCTACCGTGAGCTCCGGGCACCGGAACCCTCCCGAAACACGGATCCCGAAGACGTCCTCCGCGAAATCCCCCGGGAGCGCCCACTCCCCACCGCGGGCTCCACGCCCCTGCGCCCGGTTCTCGCCCCCCTCTTCGCGCTCGGGATGCTCGTCTGGCTCGTCTTCGCCTCCCCCGGCGCGGCGCTCGCCGTCGAGACGCTGCACCTGAAGATACCGGGGTACGACCCGCCCCCCGGCGAGATGGCCCTGGGGATAGAGACCTCGAACCCGGCCACGGCGAGCGCCGCAGAGAGCTTCGCCCGGCGGCACGGTCTCCCGCTCACCATCTTCGTGCGAGGGAAGGCCGGGGAGGGTCTCGTCCCGGCGCACGGGGTGAACTTCGGGCTCATCGCCAGGAGGGGGGAAGGGATCACATCACCCTGGCGCAGCCGGGCGGCGCTGAAGCGCACGGCGGAGAAGCTCCGCCGCGAGCGGGGCATCCGGGTGCGCTATCTCCTCCCCGTCCCCAGGACGAACCTGGCCTCGCTCGCCACCGCCCCGCGGGGGATGCGGCCCGTGGCCCCGGAGAAGCCGGGCATGGTGGGCAACGGTCTCGTCGTGATAGACGCCTCGGGGATGAGCCCCCGGGCGGCGAGGGAGGCGCTGCGGGACGCGATGGCGCAGGCGAAGACGAAAGGTCTCGAGTGCGTGCCGCTCGGAAAGCTGTAGGGGCCGGGCTGGCGCTCGCCGCGGCCTACGCCGCCCCGGCAGCCTTCCGGCTTCCGCCGGCCGGGGTCCTCTTCCGACCCCTGACCCGGGTGGAGGGGAACCGCGTGGCGCTGACCTTCGACGACGGTCCGGCTCACTCCACGGAACGCTTCCTGGAAGTCCTGCAGGAGCGCGGGGTGCGGGCCACGTTCTTCGTCGTCGGAGAGCAGGTCGAGGCCAACCCGGGCATCCTCGAGGAGATCGCTTCCTGCGGGCACGAGATCGGACTGCACTGCCACCGGCACCGCAACCACCTGCGCCTGGGCCCGAAGGCGACGCTCGAGGACCTGCGAAGGGGGGCCGGGATCATCGAAGAGGTCCTCGGCCGGCGGGTCGCACTCTACCGTCCACCCTACGGGGTCTTCAACGCCGCCTCGTGGTCGTGGTGCGGCAGGAGGGGCTACCGCCGGGTGCTCTGGTCGCGCTGGGGGAAGGACTGGGAAGAGGGAGCCACACCGTCGAGCGTGCTGCGCAACCTCGGATCTCCGGAAGCAGGAGAGATCGTGCTGCTGCACGACGCCGACCGCTACTCCGCACCAGGCTCCTGGCGCAACACGCTGGCCGCGCTGCCGGAACTCCTGGAACAACTCTCCGAGAGAGGCATCGGGGCGGGGCCGGTGGGGAGGTCGAGCTAGTGCATACCAGCCTCCTTCTGGGCATCGCGCTCGCGCTCGCCTCCACCTTCGCGTACAACGGCTCGGCGGTGCTGCTCGCGGTGGCGGCCCGCCGCCGCTCGCGGGGCAAGCCGCTCGTGCTGGAGGCGGGCAGGGACACCAGCGGCGTGGGAGGGGTGCTGCTCGACGCCTCCGGATGGGTGCTCGAAGCCGCCGCGCTCGCGCTCATCCCGCTCACGCTGGTCCGGGTGTTGAGCTCCGCCGGGCTCGGGATGCTCCTGGCCCTGAGCGGCAGGATGCTCGGAGAACCACTCGGGCGGACGAAGCTCACCGGAGCCGCGCTCGTCGGGGTCGGGGTGGTCGCGGTCGGCATCTCACCGCCCCGCTACGGCGGGGCGGCGCCTGCCGCCTGGGAATGGGGGGTGATGGTCGCGCTGGTGGTGCCGGTCGCCCTCTGTTACTACGTGCTCCGGGCGCTCGGCCGGCCCCAGGCCTCCCGCCTCTTCGGCGCCGTCTTCGCCGGGGTGGCCTTCGCGACGAGCGGCATCTTCACCAAGGGGGCGGTGGACCTCTTCTCCTCCGGAGCCCCCCTCTTCTCCGCGAGCCCGGACCATCCGCGAGGGCTCGCCCTCCCGCTCGCCCTGCTCGGAGCCGGGATGCTCGCGAGCGGGGTGCTGGCCTTCGAGGCGCAGATGAAATCGCTGCGCCACGTCCACGCCTCGGTCGTCACCCCGGTCGTGCTCGCGCTGCACACCGTGATCCCGATAGCCGCGGCCCCCTTCCTCTTCGACGAGCGGTGGCCGTCGAGCCCGCTCCTGCAGGCGGTGCTCGGCCTCGGCGTCTTCCTCACCCTACTCGGCACGCTCGTGCTCTCCGCGGACGGCTCGAAGGAGCTGGACGTCCCCTGAAAGGCATTTCTCTCACGAACCTCTCAGGAAAGAGAGGGAAAATCCCGGCGTGGCACGGATGAGAAGAGAGTTCTTCGCCAGCTACGCCCGGTTCTCGCTCGTCGGGCTCTCCAACGGCGTCGTGGACTACGGAGCGCTGAACCTGCTCATGCTCCTCTTTCCCACCCGCCACCCGGTCCTGCTCGCCTCCTACAACGTCGTCGCGCTCATCCTGGCCAACGCGAACAGCTACGTCTGGAACAGCCGCTGGACCTTCCGGGGCCGCAGCGACCGCTCCCCGAGAGAGCTCCTGCTCTTCTCCAGTCAGGCCGCCCTGAACATCCTGGTGGCGGGCGGCGTGATCTGGGGCGTCTCCTCGCTGCTCTTCGCGGACACCAACCTGCCCTCCCTCGTCGTCGGCGACGCGGCGAAGGTCACCTCGAGCGTGGTCGCGACGACCCTGAGCTTTCTAGTGCTGCGCTACGTGGTCTTCCGGGAGCGCCCGCGGGGCGAACGGATGCCGGACCTGCCGGAAGCCACCACGCCACCCTGCCGGAGCTCCCGCTAGAGCTCCCTCGAGAGGTAATCGGAGAGCGCCTCGCGCCAGTGGCGCATCGCCGGCCCGTCCGGCGAGGACAGGACGCCGTT
>Ga0207747_1000828_pt1 | contig 27851 bp, 30 predicted proteins | sample HigsolmetaGSP11D_FD_184839 | JGI IMG/M metagenome (GOLD analysis project Ga0207747, IMG submission 184839) | High solid enriched microbial communities from the Joint BioEnergy Institute, USA - SP1-1-D (SPAdes) | ecosystem: Engineered > Bioreactor > SSF (Solid state fermentation) > Aerobic >...
CAATTTAAATTCGGCCTTGACAAACGGTTCATCCAGCAGAATGATGTCGCGGTCGTACAGGATCGTGCGGAGCAAGGCTGCCCGTTGCCTCATCCCGCCGGAGAGTTCTTTCGGGTAATGGTGGTCGAAGCCCTTGAGCCCGTATTTCTCCATCAAGGGTAGAGCCCGCTCCACCGCTTCCTTCCTGGGCACGCCGCGGATCTCCATGCCGAGGATGATGTTGTCGAGAATCGTGCGCCACGGGAGAAGCATATCCTTCTGCAGCATATAACCGACGTAACCCGTCTTGCCTACGATATTCTGCCCATCCGCTATCACCTTGCCCGTTGAAGGCGGCATCAAACCAGCGATGATATTGAACAGCGTGGATTTGCCGCAACCGCTTGGCCCGATGATGCTGACGAAACGTCCTTCCTCGATGAACATGCTCGTATCCTGCATCGCTACGATCTCCTTGCCGTTCCGCAGGAAATACTTGGATACCCCGATAACTTCAATCTTGTTGGCCATAAGCACTCTCCCTTTCTGCTGTGAATGGTGTTTTATATATAAAAAGCCGGCACAAGACTGTTCCCGCATACGGGTTTCAAGACTTGTACCGGCAATTCACCAGCTCTCCTCCCCGGCCCTACGAACCGATTCAGAGTTCCGATTCATTGTTCAGATACATCATGATATCCTGCTCGAAGATGACGATCGTACCTGCTTGCTCGGTCTCCACATCGTAATCTTTCAAGACAGAGATGACTTGCATATGATATTTTGCCTCCAGCAGTGCGCGGAACTCCTCCTTGAACTGCCGTTGCAGTACGCGGTCGACGACTGAGCTGACCCCAGGGTCGATCGTGTCGGTGAGCTGCAGAACGGGAATTCGTCTATTGATGGACATGATCAAGATCTTGTTGCCGATCACATCCACCTTCTGCTGCCGAACACCTGTTTGGAAGATCTTCATGTTCACTTCATTGTAGAGCCTTAACACATCCTGCTTAAACTCCCCAATGCTTACCAATAATTCACCCCTTTTGTAAGTTTATCTATCATTAAATCTACTTCTAGTAATAGAATAACGAATAAACTCCATCCTGGTCAATATATTTTCAGATAAATGTTGTTTATCATAACACTTTAATATCTTTATATGTAATGTTACATAACATTTATAACAAAGGGACGGGGGGGTGTCACCAGGCGCGTCACACCTCGTCCCGTTGTCACGAAACGAGCAAAAAAAACCACCTCGATCAGGTGGCTGCACAGAAGTGCTTAGTTTTCGGATAGGAGTGGAGAGAAACCATACTGTATTTAAAATTATATTGTATACGCTTTCAGATGTCAACTGCTTTTTGATAGCGTTTTCTTGTTTTATAATACAATTTGATCAGGAATATAGAATGCTGTGGTAAAGTTGATGGTTGCTTGGCGGCTCCATTGATCAGACCAGTAACATAACGGAACCAGGGAGCCTGACTATTAATTGTGGATAGTTGTGTTCAGTTTGAATTTTTAAGGTGTGAGGTGGCTTCAGATCGATTATTCTTTGCTTCAATGTTCTCAAGTCATATGTGCCGTTATTTGGGTGCTAATCAATAGTTCCCTGAATGCCAATTACTACCACATGAAGCATCCCGTACGACGTAAACCGGCAGGCAAGGGGCGTCCAATCCCGGGTTACTCATTTGACAGACAGGGAAATCGGGTTTCGGATGCCCGCATCAAAGCGTATCTGATTCGGCTTATTCAAGGCCCTAACGCTGCATTTGGTTACCGAAAGCTGACCTTAAGCCTCCATGATTGGCCACCAAGAGAATATCTCCGCAAGGTGGCCTCAGGTAAGATCGTCCCAAAGAAAATCGCCGTATAGTGAGAATGCGCGTGAATGAAAGTGAAAAGTGCCCAAAATTAGGGTGTTGGTCCGTATCGTTCCGTTAGCTTGGCGAAACGTCTCATTTTGCCACAAATAGCGACTCTGCTTCCCGTCTGCCAACCGTGTCAAACCACCGTCCCTCTGTCATGTGCCAAGCAACACCGATGATAAACACAGCCATAAAGTAAGCTCCCTGCATCCGATGCGGAGAGCCTAAACTCAATAGCGAACCGTATACCCTTCTGCTGCAAGCAACTGCTTCGCCATATCCAGATCCTGATCATTGCGGAATGACAGGCGCATCACGCCAGGCACATCCGCCCTGCTCTCATGAATCTGTATATTGCTCAGATTGATCTGATGATCGCTGAGGATAGTCGTAATCCTGGCGATAATGCCCGGCGTATCAGGAACATCGACGTACAGGTCATAGAGCATCGCATGAAGCACACCCTTGCGCCTCTCGGGCAGACGGCTGCGGAACTCCGTTGCCTCGGCGAACTGCCGCTCGATGCCCGCTGCATCTTCGTTCTCGATGAGTTGCCGGAACCCTGCGATCTCCGCTTCCCAATCGCTCAGCAGACGCAAGAGCACTTCCTTGTTATGAAGCAGTATATCACGCCAGATAACCGGATCGCTTGAGGCGATCCTCGTCAGATCGCGGAAGCCGCCTGCAGCGAGGTCCTGATACAGCGAATTCGTCTCATTGTACCGCGCGATCTGATTCACCAGGGCAACTGCTATGATATGCGGCAGATGACTGATCGCACCAACGATCTCGTCATGCAACTCTGCATCGACGCGGATGATGCGGGCGCGCGTATAGGAGAGCAGTTGCTCCAGCCGCGCATATACGTCATCCGGCACCTGATCGTTTGGCGTCAGAACATAGAAAGCATTCTCGAACAGGTATGAAGACGCAGCCTCCACACCAGAGCGTTCGGAGCCAGCCATCGGATGACCGCCGATGAAATAGACGTCCTTCAGTTGAAAACGTTTGGCGCAGCGTTCGATTGACCCCTTCGTGCTGCCTACGTCAGTGATGATGCAGCCTTTCTTCAGCGGCAGCTCGATGAGCTGCTCCAGATAAGACTCCAGCATGCCGACGGGCACGCACAGGAAGATGACGTCCGCGTCCTCCGCCGCCTCGCGGATCGAGGTTGTGGCGTGATCAACGACGCCGCGCTTGATGTATTTCTCAACCGAGGCCGGATTCTTCGAATAGCCGACCACCTGAATGTTAGGTTTGCCTTTGAAACAAAGAGACAGAGAACCTCCGATTAACCCGACACCAAATATCGCGATCTTCATTGGCCAGCCAAGACCTCTTCCAATGCCTTGATAAACTTCGCATTCTGCTTTTCATTGCCGACGGTCACGCGGATCGAAGTCGGGAAGCCGAGCGCATGTCCGCCGCGGACGATGATGCCCTTGCGCATGAGCTGTTCGAACAGCTCTTTGGCATCACGCTGGCAATCGACGAGGATAAAGTTTCCATAAGCAGGGTAATACGACAGTCCCATACGATCGAATTGCGCGGTCAGATAACGGATGCCTTCACGATTTTTTCTGCGACATTCAGCGATGAACTCCTGATCCTTCAACGCTGCTCTGGCTGCTGCTTGCGACATGCGCGTCGTGTTGAACGGACCGCGAACCTGATTGATCGCCCGGATGACCTCCGGTTGACCAATCCCATACCCGATGCGCAAGGCAGCAAGACCGTATGCCTTGGAGAATGTGCGCAGCACGATCACATTCGGGTAACGGTCGATGTAGGTGAGCCCGTCCGGATAGGATGGGTCTTCGATGTATTCGCAATACGCTTCATCCAGCACGATCATGACATGCGACGGAACCTTGGCAATAAATGCGTCCAGTTCATCCTTCGTAACGATCGTGCTGCTCGGATTGTTCGGGTTGCACACCCAAACGATCTTCGTCTTGTCGGTGATCGCAGCTGCCATCGCCTGCAGGTCATGAGTACCGTTAACAAGTGGCACCTCGATGCAGGTCGCGCCTTCGATCAGCGCATTGTGTCTGTATTGCGGAAAACTTGGCGTAGCCATGACCGTCTCATCGCCTGGCACGAGATACGCTCGCGTGAGCAGCGCGATAAGCTCATCCGAACCGGCACCGATGATGATCTGATTCGGCTTCACCCGATGGAATTCAGCCAGGGCGTTCACCAGTTCCACACTCGCTCCGTCAGGATAGAGTTGCGTCTGATTGAGCTCTTCCAGAATCGCCTGCTTCGAAAGCTCCGAACATCCGTATGGATTCTCATTGGAAGCGAGCTTGATCACTTCTTCAAGACCAAGCTCGCGTTTGACATCCTCGATAGGTTTGCCGGGTTGGTACACTGGCAGATCGATGATGGTAGATTTCGGTTGCATCCGTTACTCCCCCAATATTTCGTTATCCCTTTAATTGTGCCACAAATTGACGGATTTGCAACAGTCCTTGTTGTTTCGTTTCGGAATTACGGAGTAGCGGGAGAGCCTCCTCAATCTGGCGAACAATGGCGCTGCCAACGATTACCCCATCACATAAAGCCGCAAATTTCTCCACCTGCGCCCTGTTCGAGATCCCGAAGCCTACGCAAACCGGCCCACGGCTCGCTGCACGCACCTTGCTGATGAACGAGTCGACCGTCTCGGCAAACTGGCTGCGCTCGCCGGTAACGCCGAGCGAGGATACGCAGTACACGAAACCGCTGGCCCGGCTGACAATTTGCTGGACGCGTTCGTCAGAGGTTGGAGCGACAAGCGGAATGAGGTACAAGCCATGTTCCTCTGCCAGGCACTTGACCTCTCCGTCCTCCTCGAACGGCAGGTCAGGGATGATCATGCCGCTTATGTCATGTTCGACGAGCAACTTCATGAATCGTTCGAGTCCGAGCTGCAGCACCGGATTGTAATAACTGAACAGGATAAACGGCGTCTCGATGCCGCGCTCCCTGGCCAGTCTGGCGATGCGGATCACATCGGTGATGCGAACCTGATGGGTAAGCGCCCTCTCCGATGCCCGCTGGATAACCGGGCCGTCCGCCAGCGGATCGGAATAGGGAACTCCGAGCTCGATCAGATCCGCTCCGGCTTCCGACAGATTCTGGATGATCTCCAGCGAAGTCTCCAGGTCGGGATCGCCGACCGTGATGAACGGGATAAGCGCCGTTTCTCCCCGCGTTTTCAGGGAAGCAAACACTTCATCGATGCGGTTCATCGAGAGTCACCTCCTAGCAGATCCATGATCTGGGCAACGTCCTTGTCACCGCGTCCGGACAGATTGACGACGATGATCTGGTCAGCAGGAAGCGTCGGCGCCAGTTTCACCGCATAGGCAATGGCATGTGCGCTCTCCAATGCCGGGATGATGCCTTCCGTTCTGCTTAGCAGTTGCAAGGCACCCAGCGCTTCCTGGTCGGTTGCCGGCACATAGGTCGCCCTTCCGGTTGATTTCAGGTAGGCATGCTCGGGTCCGATGCCCGGATAGTCGAGCCCGGCCGAGATGGAATGCGCAGGCAGCACCTGTCCAAACTCATCCTGCAGCAAGTAGCTGTAAGAGCCCTGGAACACACCCTCCGTCCCTTTCGTCATCGTAGCCGCATGCTCGTTGGTATCAATCCCTTTGCCCGCCGCTTCGACGCCGATCAACCGCACGGCTTCATCTTCGATGAACGGATAGAACATGCCGGCCGCGTTGCTGCCGCCTCCGACGCAGGCGATCACGACATCCGGCAGCCTGCCTTCCTGCTCGATGATTTGCTGTTTCGTCTCGTCCCCGATGATGCGCTGGAAGTCCCGAACCATCATCGGGTACGGATGCGGACCGGTAGCAGAGCCCAGGATATAGTAAGTATCATGCACATTGCTTACCCAATAGCGAAGCGTCTCGTTGCACGCATCCTTGAGTGTGCGCGTGCCGGAGGTGACGGGGATGACTTCCGCGCCGAGCAGCTTCATGCGGAACACGTTGAGCGCCTGACGCCGCGTATCCTCCTCACCCATGAACACCTTGCACTCAAGACCAAGCAGCGCCGCCACGGTAGCCGATGCGACGCCATGCTGGCCTGCGCCTGTCTCGGCGATGACTTTCTTCTTGCCCATGCGCTTCGCCAGCACCGCCTGGCCGATCGCATTGTTGATCTTGTGAGCGCCCGTATGATTCAGATCCTCACGCTTCAGATAGATCTTTGCTCCGCCCAGATGCTTCGTCAGACGCTCTGCATAGTACAGCGACGTAGGACGGCCCGAATATTGGCGGAGCAGATAACGGATTTCCTCCTGAAAACTCTCATCCCTGGAGTAATGCAGATAGGCCTCCTCCAGCTCGTTCAGCGCGTTCATGAGCGTCTCCGGCACATAACGGCCGCCGAACTTGCCGAATCGGCCATATTTATCCGGCATCACTTTAGACATGTTGCTTCACCCTTTCCACAAATGCTGTCATTTTCGCTGCATCCTTGACTCCGTTCGTTTCCACTCCGCTCGATACATCCACACCGTGCGGCCGGTATTCGGCTATCAGCTCTCCCACGTTGTCTGCCGTGAGCCCTCCGGCCACCAGCAGCTTGATTCCCGCTTGCTCAGCCCAGGTACGGTACGCGGGTATGACCGACCAGCGAAACGTACGCCCCGTACCGCCTGCTGCCTGGGGATCATACGCATCCAGCAGAATCGCCTCTGCGATGCCGGCATATTCATCCGGCATGACGATAGATGCGCCTGATTCATCCGCATGCTCAGGTACAGGCAGAGCCTTAAACACCTTGACCCCAAACTCGTCCCGCACCAGACGGCAATACTCCGCAGTCTCGCTTCCGTGCAATTGCACCACATTCAGAGGAACGACGCTCAGCGTTTCCTCGAGTTCCTGAAGCGTCGGATTGACGAATACGCCGACGAGCTCTGTCTGCATGACAGGCTGCGCCTCAGCGAATGCTGCGGCAAGCTGAGCGGCCTTGCCTGGGGTTGACTGCCGTTTGCTTGGTGCGAAGACGAAGCCGATGTAATCAACGGGCAGGCGAGCCAGCTCCCTGACCGTTTCCTCTTTGGTAATCCCGCATATTTTCACCAATGCCGACATTCGTTATCTCTCCTCGCTGCGAGCAAGCACCGGCCCCATCAACTGATGGACCGCTTCACCGACATCGGCTTGACGCATGAAATGTTCGCCGACCAGCACTGCATGCGCGCCGATCGATTCCAGCCAGCGGATGTCGCGCGGGTCCGATATGCCGCTCTCGCTGACGATCGTGACATTGCCGGGCATCAGACTGATCAGTTGTCTGGTGTGCTCCAGGTCGACCTCGAAGGTTTTCAGGTTGCGGTTATTGACGCCGATCAAGGTCGCCCCGTCAAGCTCCAGCACCGTTTCCAGCTCTTCGCGGCTGTGCACCTCGATCAGCACGTCCATGCCGAGATCGCGGGCGAGGCGCAAGTAATCCTGAAGCTGCTGCTTCGTCAGGATCGCGGCGATGAGCAGGAGCGCATCAGCGCCGATGAGGCGAGCCTCATAGATCTGCAGCGCATCGATGATAAAATCCTTGCGCAACAGCGGCAAGCTGACCGCATGTCGGATCTGCGTCAGATATTCATTTGCCCCCTGGAAATAGGGATTGTCCGTCAACACGGAGATGCAGTCTGCTCCTGCCGCTTCATATTCTCTGGCGATCTGCACCGGTTCAAAATCAGGACGAATCAGCCCCTTGGATGGGGATGCTTTCTTCACTTCCGCGATTAGACCGACCGGGCGGCGTCTCTTGACGGCCAGAGCCCGTTCGAATCCGACGCAGGCCGGCAGCTTGGCGATGCCGCGCTCCGCATCGGCAACAGACAACGTCTCCTTCAGTCGCGCCACTTCCTGTTGCTTCGTTGCGACGATTCGTTCAAGATACATGACTGACAACTCCCGTATAGTCGATTAACTCTTGCAATTTGCTCAGCGCGGAACCGGAATCGATCGCCTGCGCTGCTAATTGTACCCCTTCGCGCAGATCCTCGCAACGGTCTGCGGCATACAGAGAGGCTGCGGCGTTCATCAACACGATGTCGCGATACGCGCCTTGCGCTCCGCCCAGCACTTCGCGGACGATCTTCGCATTTTGGACCGGATCTCCGCCGATTACATCTTCCAGCGAATGACGCTTAAGACCAAGCTCCTCCGGCGTGATCTCATAGGTGCGAATCTCGCCGTCCCGAAGCTCCGATACCTTCGTTGGAGCACAGATGCTGATCTCATCCAGCCCGTCCAGGCTGCCGACTACAAGCGCATGCTTGAGTCCCAATTCACGCAGAACGCCGGTGATCAGTTCCGTCTTCGACCGATCATAGATGCCCATCAGCTGATGCTCCGCATTCGCCGGGTTCGTCAGCGGTCCCAATACATTAAATACCGTACGGATGCCCAGTTCCCTGCGAGGCCCTGCCGCATGCTTCATCGACGGATGGTAGTTCTGGGCGAACATGAAGCAGATGCCGATGTTCTCGAGACATTCTGCCGCCTGTTCATGCGTGAGCATGATGTTGACACCGAGCGCTTCCAGCACGTCGGCGCTGCCGCTCTTGCCGGACATCGCGCGATTGCCGTGCTTCGCCACGGGAACACCAAGCGACGCGCAGATGATCGCAGAAGTCGTGGATACATTGAACTTGTGGATGCCCGAACCGCCCGTGCCGCATGTATCCAGTACTCCGCTCAGGCGATGGTTCAGGCGAATCGACTTCTCCCGCATCACTTCTGCGAAGCCGGCGATTTCCTGCACCGTCTCCCCTTTCATGCGGAGTGCTGCCAATATTGCGCCGATCTGCGACGTTGTCGCTTCCCCCTCCATGATCGTCATCATCACTTGACGTGCTTCTTCTCTTGTCAGAGACTCACCTTCGATCACTTTGGCCAGTGCTTGCTTCATATCGATCTTGCTCATCATCGCTTCCTCCTCAGAACATATTCTCATGAAGGAGCCTGAAGCTCCTTTATCCATACTCATGAATCCGGCCGTGCATCAGGTCCTAGATGAATCAGACTTATCTTGCCGATCATCGGGTGACGGGATCTCTGCCAGCAAACACCGTTTCCGCCGTGCGGATCGCCTTCAGCAGAGCTTTCGCCTTGTTCACCGTTTCCTGATATTCGTTCTCCGGCACCGAGTCCCATACGATACCAGCTCCAGCTTGCACGTAGGCTTTGTCGTTCTTGAAGATGATCGTGCGAATCGTGATGCAGGAATCGAGGTTGCCTGAGAAGCCGAGATATCCGATCGCGCCAGCATAGGCGCCACGTGCTTCGTTCTCCAGCTCAGCGATGATCTCCATCGCCCTCAGCTTCGGCGCTCCTGAGACCGTGCCTGCAGGCAGACAGGAGATGAAGGCGTCGAAGAAGTCCTTGTTCTGCTGCAAGCGTCCCGAAACATTGGACACGATATGCATCACGTGCGAATATCGCTCAATCTGCATGAAGCTGTCGCAAACTACCGTGCCGAACTCCGAGACGCGACCAAGATCATTGCGCCCGAGGTCCACCAGCATCAGATGCTCGGCTCTCTCCTTCTCGTCAGCCAGCAATTCCTCCTCCAACTGGTGATCCTCCTGCTCTGTCCTGCCGCGTGGTCTCGTTCCGGCGATCGGACGTGTTGCCACCCGGTCGCCCTCTACCCTCACCAGCAGCTCCGGCGATGTGCCGACGATCACCTCATCTCTCAGCTTGAGCACATACATATATGGCGAGGGGTTCATCGTGCGCAGCACGCGGTACACATGGAGCGGCGACACATCCGTCGTCATCTCGAACCTTTGGGAGAGAACGACCTGGAAGATATCGCCTGCGCGAATATATTCCTTGGCCTTCTCTACATTAGCCATAAACTGCTCCTTCGTCACATTGGAACGGACCGTGCCAAGCTCGACATCTTGCGGGAGCGAATAGCTCGGGATTCCTTCCACGTGGATCGGCGTCTGCAAACGTCTGATCGTCTGTTCCAGTCTCTGCACCGTGCCTTCATACGCTGCCCGGATTGCTTCTTCCGTCCTGTCGCTGGGGATATGGACATTGGCGATAATGTTGATGGAATGTTTGACGTGGTCAAAGGCGATCACCTGATCGCAGAACATAAACTTGATATCGTCCATCTTCAGATCATCGCGCCGATGCGGCGGAAGCTTCTCGTAATATTGAAGCAGATCGTATCCGAAGAACCCGACCGCCCCTCCGGTGAAGCGCGGCATGCCTTCCAGGGCCGGACTGGAGTACCCGGCGAGCAATCGGCGCATCGCCTCAACGGGCTTATCCTCTACGACTTGCGTGCCGCCGTCCTTCGTCTCGATCATAAGCTTGCCGTTCTTGCCGCTGATCACCATGAACGGATCCGTACCGATAAACGAATATCTCGCCAGATTCACTCCGCCTTCCGCACTCTCAAGCAGGAAAGCATAAGGTTCGTCATAGAAATGCTGGAACACGCGGATCGGCGTCTCCGTGTCAGCCAGCAGCGTGCGGACGATCGGCACCAGGTTGTAGCTCTGTGCCATTCGGATCACTTGTTGCAGTTCGGAAATTGCCATCATCTGAATCCCCCTTCGGATTTTTGGAAACGATCGCGAGAGAAATAAAAAACCTCTACCCATGGTAGAGGTTGTATACAGATCAATAAACATAAGCATGATAGACCATACACCGACATACCAACCCATCAGGCTGGTCGCGCTGGTATACTCCATCTCAGCTCATCTCGTCTCATCTGTACTCTGCTCTACTCACTCGTCTCAAACTGAACTTATACGAACTTAGCTAAACCCTACTATACATCATACGCTTGGTGTTTGCAACATAGAAGTGCTTGGCTGACAGCAAGTTCTTCTGAACGCAGGCGGCAGTTTAGCACTTCTTGTGTCTAATCCTGCTTCATCCTCTTCCTAACGGAAAGTCATTCTGCTATTTTGTGATTTTTGCCCATTTCGCAGATGCTAACGGAATGACGAGACGCTATTGTCGGTGAAAGTGTTCGTCTGCGATAGTCGGTCATTTGTGCTGCATGGACATCCCTGGCGATATCAATGCCAACTACAGCATGCTTGGTGGTAATTCGTTACGCTGTCAACCTCTGACAGCCTTCGCCCACCTGCATCCTCAACCGGCCTGCGCAAGGCAACAAGGCCGGCCTTGCAACGACCTCCATGTCGTTATACAGCCAGCCAACAAATTCATCGTAATAAAAAACAATAAATCCAAGCGCCGATCAAACCGCCTTATACCGAACGATCAAACCGTCTGCGACAAATCCGGACGAAGCTTCTTCGCATCGTGCAGATAAACGTGCACCATATCCTTCTGCAGCTTGTCCGTGTTCACCTGCATCATGAAGCGGATGCACAGCGGCAGGCTGCCTGGTACCGGAATCTCCAGCGAGCACATCAGCGGCACGATATCCCATCCTTCCACTTCACGCACCGCCCGCGCAGGAAATGCCGCGTTCAGATCTCCGGTGACGGTGATCAGCAAGCTGCACACATCCTCCGGATTCACATGATTCGCTTCGATGATCTTCTCCAGCAACTCCCTCGTCGCAGCGAGTATCTCCGCCTCACCGTTGCGCGGAACCGTCGTCGCTCCTCGAATTCCTCGTACCGCCATCCTTCAAGCCTCCTGTTTCAATTCATCGATGATTGCACGTATCCAATCCGCCTCGATGTCATTGCGAATCTCGACCTGACCGATCGCCACAGGTACGACAAACACCATCTTGCCGTCCTTGAACTTCTTGTCGTGCATCATCGCATCCATGATCTGCTCACGATCATAATCGGCCGGAAGTCGAACCGGCAATCCGAACTTCTGAAGTACCCGCTTCGTAACCGTATAGATCTCCTGATCGTATCCCAGCCTTACGGCAAGTTTCGCAGCTCCAACCATCCCGATCGAGATCGCCTCACCGTGTTGCAATTCGTTATAACCCGCGACAGCTTCCAGCGCATGGCCGATCGTATGCCCGAGATTCAGGATCGCTCGCAGACCGTTCTCCCGCTCATCCTGGGAGACAACCTGCGCCTTTACATGGCAACCCACATACAACGCATGGGCAATGGCATCCGGCTCAAGGGCAAGCAGCTCTTCCGCATGCTCCTCGCACCAGGCGACGAACGAGGCGTCCCAGATGAGGCCGTGCTTGATCACTTCAGACAAACCGGCACGAATATCGCGGTCAGACAATGTTGCCAAAGTCGCCGTATCATAGCAGACGAGCTCGGGTTGATGGAAGGCGCCGATAATATTCTTCGCCAGCCGGTGATTGACACCGGTCTTACCGCCTACACTGCTGTCGTGTGCCAGCACCGTCGTCGGCATCTGCACGAAGCGGATGCCCCGCATATAGCAAGCCGCTGCGAAACCGGCGAGATCGCCTACGACACCGCCGCCCAGGGCGATGATCGCCGATTTGCGGTCCAGTCCTGCTTCAAGCGCCGACGTTACGATGTTCTCGAGTTGCGTCAGAGATTTGGACTGCTCCCCGGCTGGTACGATGTGACTGGCAGCCGAATACCCTGCTTCCCTCAACACGTCCAGCACCGGCTGCAGATGATGTTTCGCCACCTGATCGTCCGTAACGACCAGCAGCTTGTTCACCGTCTTGATGCCGCGCTCGGCGAGAAAGCCCGGCAACTGCCCGATGATTCCGTGTCCGATCAGAATCGGACAGGAGCGATCTCCAAGATCGACATTTAATCGTCTCATCCCGGATACCTCTCCAGTTGCTTCAGATATTGTTCATAATTCGCGCGAATCTCCTCCATCGAGTCCCCGCCAAACTTCTCCAAGAAGGCGTTCGCCACTTCCCATGCCACCACATGCTCCATCACGACGCTGGCAGCCGGTACGGCACAGCTGTCAGTCCGCTCCACCTGCGCCTTGAACGGCTGCTTCGTGTCAATATCGACGCTGGCGAGAGGCTTGAGAAGCGTCGGGATCGGCTTCATGACGCCACGCACAACGATCGGCATGCCGTTCGTCATGCCGCCCTCGAATCCGCCCAGGCGGTTGGAAGCGCGATGGAAGCCGCGATCTTCCGTGTACAGGATTTCATCGTGAACCTTCGATCCAGGGAGACGTCCCGCTTCGAAGCCGATGCCGAACTCAACGCCCTTAAAAGCGTTGATCGAGACAACCGCCATCGCGATGCGCGCATCCAGCTTGCGGTCATACTGAACGTGACTGCCCAGGCCGATCGGCACGCCTTCGACGATGACTTCCACCACACCGCCGATCGAATCGCCTTCGCTGCGAATCTTGTCGATGTATTCGATCATCTTCGCTTCCGCTTCCTTGTCCACGACGCGCACCGGAGATTCCTCCGTGATCCGCGCGATCTCGTCGATCGGCAGATCGAAGCGCTTCGCCTCGATCTCACCGATGCGAATCACCTGACCCGCGATCTTGATGCCGAACTCCGCGAGCAATTGCCGGACAAGCGCTCCAACCGCGACCCTCGCCGCCGTCTCACGCGCGCTTGAGCGCTCGAGCACATTGCGCAGGTCTGTCAGATTATATTTCAGACCGCCGTTCAGGTCCGCATGACCCGGACGCGGACGGTGCACACGGCGCAGTTCTTCCTCTGATCCTTCCACCGGCTCGACGTTCATCACATGGCTCCAGTTCTGCCAGTCTTTGTTCTCGATCACGAGCGCGACCGGTGCGCCAGTTGTTCTGCCATGTCTGACGCCGCCGACGATTCTGGCCGTATCTTTCTCAATCTGCATCCGCTTGCCGCGCCCATGTCCCAGCTGACGACGATGAAGCTGGTAGTTCAATTCCTCAAAATCAATCTTCAGATTGCTAGGCAGACCTTCCACGATCGCCGTCAGTTGCGGACCGTGCGTCTCTCCCGCGGTCAAATATCTCACAAACCGTTCCTCCTTACTATCTCTTCCACATCATACCATTCATGAAGGCGATGCGATGCTTTAGCGCTTTTATGCGATACATAATCCCGTATGCTCATTATAGTATAGCAAGCTTTTCTTCACAAGGAAAGCCATCGACGCATCAAGAACCGGTTGATCAGACACAAAAAGAAGCTGTCCCGCAAAACCGGATACGCCCCCTCTTGGCAGTCCTGATGATGGTGTTGATCAGGCGTCTGCTTGCAAGGGCAGCCTATCTCCTGTCTGGACAGCTCCATGCCTGGCCTTATATGTAATCTGTGCAATCCGGTCAGCCTACCGGTTGCTTGTTGCGTACCACACGTATGCCGTCAAATGCGCTTTCCTTCATAATTCCCATAACCTGCATGGAATCAATGCCCAAAATCTGAGCACACTCTTGCATATTGATCATCCCGCGACGATAAGCCTGAATCACTTTCCACTTCTCCATAACGCAACCTCCATAGGGGATACAAACCTGTAATCCTAGTATAGGAAGCGTTGGCAGCTTCTATACGCGCCGATAGAAGAAAGTGTCCGCTGACTCCAGGCCATATTGACCGGGCGAGAAAATCTGCTCCGTGCTGCCTACGAACAGGATGCCTCCCGGTTTAAGCGCCTGGGCAAACTTATGATACAGTTGAGTCTTCGCCTCATCTGTGAAATAAATGGTTACATTACGGCAGATGATCAGGTCATATCCATGATCGAACCGGTCGGCAAGCAAATTGTGCCTCATGAAACGCACAGGCTGACGCAAGACAGGCGAAATCTCCCAACGGCCGTCCTCCAGCTGCATCAGATACTCCCGCTTATACGATTCCGGCACCTCACGAAGCGACCGCTCATGGTAGATTCCGCGTTTCGCCGCTTCAAGCACCTGCTCGTCCAGATCGGTAGCCAGAATGGAGGCTTGATTCAGCGCCCCTAGCCGGTGCAGGATCATCGCCAGCGTGTATGGCTCCTCGCCAGTAGAGCAAGCTGCACTCCAGCATTTGAGGCGGACATGATTGTTCGTCCATTCCTGCAGAAACTGGTCACGCAGGATCTCCCACCTCCGGCAATTGCGCCAGAACTCGGAAACGTTAATCGTCATCCTGTCGAGAAACTCATTGAGTAGCACCGGGTCATCAGCCATCGCCCGATAAAACTGGATGAACGTAGCGAAGCCCTTCTTGTCGCGGAAAGCCGTCAGACGCCGCTTCATCTGCGCCTCCTTGTAGAGAGACAGATCGATATTGGCCAGCGCTTTTACTTTCTCAATAAATATAGCAAAGTCATCCATCCCGTTCTCTCCCACAAATGCATGCAATGATCATCATTTCGATGTTCCTGCCAGTATCCACAACACTCGTTTATGTATGCAGAAATCCATTGCGCCTTAGTCAAGACAGCTTGTCCAAGCTCAGATCCGCTTCCGGACACATAATCAAGCACTTCAGATCCACTTCTGGATCGTCAGCTCATAATCAAGCAATTCATCCGGTCGGAAGTAGATGGCGATCTCACGCTCCGCACTTTCCCTGGAATCAGCGCCATGGATGACATTGCGGTTCATATGCACGGCATAATCGCTGCGAATCGTGCCCGGAGCAGCATCCAGCGGATTCGTCTTCCCCATCATCGCCCGGCACAGTTCAACCGCTCCGTCTCCCTGCCAGACCATGGCAAAGACCGGTCCGGATGTTATAAACTCGACAAGCGGCGGGAAGAACGGTTTGCCGACATGCTCTGCATAATGCTGATAAGCTTGTTCCTGGCTAACCATCAGCAGCTTGGCACCGATCAGCTTCAATCCCTTGCGCTCGAAGCGAGATATGATTTCCCCGATCAATCCGCGTTGTACCCCATCCGGCTTAATCATCAGAAAAGTGCGTTCCATATTATCCCTCCACTTAAGTGCATGATCATTGGCACAACACACATTTCCATCAATAACTGCGGTTAACGATGAACGAAGCGATCGCCATCAGGTCATTGCGCGCTTGTGATGAACTCAGAGACTGAATCGCATTCGTCGCCTTGTCAATATACTGCCTGGCGATGCTCTCAGCTCTCTGCACCCCTTTGGAAGAACGAATCATATCGATGAACCGCGAGGTGTCCTGCGTGCCGCCGCCGAGCTGAATCTTCCTCAGCTCGTTCAGCAGGTCGAGCCTGAGCCAGTCTTCCTGCAGGGCCAGAATGACCGGCAGCGTAATGTTCCCCTGCCTGACATCGCTGCCCGGCTTCTTGCCGAGCTGTTTCTCGGTCCCATTAATGTCGAGCAGATCATCCGTGATCTGAAAAGCCATGCCGACGTTATACCCGTACTTGTACAGCAGATTGCTCGAACGGTGATCGACCCCGGCCGCGAGCGCTCCCAACTGGCAGCTGACCGCGATGAGCAGGGCTGTCTTCCGTCTGATGCGCAACAGATAGTCGCGGATCGACTGGGTCGGCTCGAAGAACAGGCGGATCTGTTCGATCTCGCCGATCGACATCTGCACGAGCGCCCGGCTCAAGATTTGATGAATGCGCGGATTCGGCACCTGGGAGGCTAATTTGAGCGCCTGGGCGAAAATATAGTCACCCGTGTACATCGCGATCCGGTCATCCCACTTGGCCCGCACGGTCGGTTGACTGCGCCGTGTTGCAGCATCGTCGATCACATCATCGTGCACGAGTGACGCCATATGAATCAGTTCCAGCGAGGCAGCAATCTGGATGAGCCGATCCTGTTTGCCATTGCCGAACCGTCCGGACAACAACACGAAGATCGGACGTATACGCTTGCCGCCTGCCTTCAGCAGATGGATGGAAGCCTCCGTAAGGACCGCATGTTCGGAACGGACCGCATCTTCCATCACCTGTTCAATATCTGCTATCTCTGACCGCAGTTTCTTATAAATATCCAGTAATTTCATCGCTTCACCTACGTATCCTTCTCAAGGCGCACGAAACATTCTCGCGCGGCATGCATCTAGTCATTTGCAGCCGATATGCAGCGCAGCGATGCCGCCCGTAAGCGGATACGCCTCAACGCGAGTAAATCCGGCTTGCTCGAAGATCGTCTTTAACTCCTTATGGTCCGGGAACATCGCCAGCGATTCCGGCAGCCATTTGTACTGCTGATAGCTCCTGGCGAACAGCTTGCCAAGAAACGGCAGGATGCCGCGCAGATAGATGTAATAGATCGCTTTGAACGGTTGCCATACCGGTTTCGACAGCTCGAGGCAGACCACTCGCCCGCCCGGCTTCACGACCCGGTGCATCTCCTTAAGCGCCTGTACATAATCGGGAAGGTTGCGAAGTCCGAAGCCGATCGTGACGAAGTCGAACGAATCGTCAGCGAAGGGCAGGTCCATCGCATTGCCCTGGATCAGCTTGATCTGACGGGCAAGTCCGGCGCGTTCCACCTTCATCCTGCCTACCTTGAGCATCTGTTCGCTGAAGTCGAGGCCCGTTACCTCAGCGCCGCCATTGCGCTCGGCGATGGCGATCGTCCAGTCGCAGGTGCCACAGCACAGATCAATCGCCGTCTGGCCTGGCTGGATATTCATCTTCTTGAGTGCGAACCTGCGCCATGTCTTGTGGCGCCGGAAACTGAGCAGGTCATTCATAAAGTCATACTTCGGAGCGATGCGCTCGAAAACCTCGTGCACATGCTTCTCCTTGGCCTTCGCTTCCATCTCTCCACCTCAGTCATATGTATATTGTCTTGATGACAGCCGACGAATTCCTTGCAACATGGGATTAATCGCGTCCGCATACAACGGCTCTGAACGCACGCTCTCTGCCAGTCTGGCAAGCTCGTCTGCCTGACGTTCAAGCATCTTCGCAAGCTTCTGCTTCAGGCGATACTTCTCCAGCCAGGCCTGCAGCTCATCCGGCCTGTCCAGCGAGGCGAGGCAGCTTGCGCGCTCCTGCGGACTGACGGCGTCCAGCAGTTCCCACACAGCCCAGCCATCATAGTCTGCGCCAATCTCCATCAGCATACTATGCTCACGCTGCATGATCTCGCACATCGTGCCGCATTCGAGCAGTTCTTTGTAAAGCGAACGTCTCTCGGAGGTAACTTTCTTCTCAAAGGCCAAAAACAAGCGTGTTCGTATGGCTAACAGTAATTCCAGATACTGCTGGCCAGACAGATCACGCTGCCCTTTGCGCATATACATGTTCATCTTGATCAGGTTCACTTCACTGATCGCGTCTGACAAGGCTCTCACAGCCTCGATATCTTCCGAGAGCGACAACAGCTCATAATACTTGCCGCTCAGATAATCTCCAGCGAGCACCTTCAGCTGCTTGGCCCGCATCTTCTTCAGATCCCCGCCGCCGTCCTTCGAAACCACTTGATCATGCGCATCCAGTCCAATCTGGACGAGAGAAGTCACGAGTGAATAGAGTTCACTACGCCTGTCATTGCCATCAGCGGTCTGGAGGAACGACAGCATCAGCTGGATCTGGTAGTCGGGAAGCGAAGGGAGTTCGGTATACTGACGAATGATGTCGTAGTCCAGATATTGAGAAGCTTGTTGCCGTACCCGATTTACATTCATTCTTGCAATTTCCTCCAATTGCTGCGCAGCGAATCTTGAGTGGGCGATCATTAATTTATGTCATTATAACATATCATGCTCCCACAAGCACAGCTTTCACCATTTCAGCTTACACAAAAATTCACGGTTTCATAAAATGATCAAGATTCGCCAAACAGAATCGGCCACCTCGGCGTTTCCTGCACCTGAAAGACACTCCTCACCAATCGTTCGGCATCGTTCCCGGCACCGGAATCACGAAGCCAATCGGTCAGCTCACGTCTGTCCAGGCTGTCTGCGGATACCGCGATCAGCAGCGAGGAACTTCCTCGTGGCGAGTCGTAGATGCGCATCATCACTTTCCCCACGTTGCGCATCGACTGAAGAGCGAACAGGCATACGTCGCGGATGTCGGCGAACACAGCTTCACGACCCGTTCCGTCATCTTTCACATACAGATCGATGTACAGAACCGCCTCCCGCCAGTCCACCTTGCGAATCCCGAGCGTAATCGGCATGTGCGCCATGTAGTCGACGATATTGTCATCCGTGAGTCGATCACCGTAATCCAGCGTGACCGGTTCCGTTCCTTGGCTCTCTTGGGCTGGCCCGCCTGGCCCGGCTGCATATGCCAGTACGAGGGCGATCATACAGGACAGTCCGGCTGCGCTCAGCAGCTTGCTGAATCGATGCATCACATGCCTCCTTACCTTGCTTAAGCTCTTCATACAACATTGTACGAGCGCTGAGCCGGTAAGATGATTCATCCGATGTAATGTCTCGATCATTTCCAATGCCTAAAGCCAGACAAGGAAGTGTCAATACAGCAAAAGACTGCCGACGATAAGACTCATCGGCAGTCTGTAGCAAGTTTGCCAATAGCGTGATGATGATTACTCATCCGTATGTACAACGCCATGTTTCGTATAGATCGCAGCCTTGCCGCGGATCTTGACGGCAGAAGTGTGATCAGTAAACTGGGCGATCATGATCTCGCCTTTGTCCAGTTTCTCCGTATGGTGAAATCTCGTATCCTGCCCCCGAGTCAGACCGATCACTTGTACTCCGTTGTCTTTGGCTTTGATCACGATATAATCTCCATCCGTGTGGCCCATTGGAGCAGCCTCCTCTCAGGTCTTAGATCAGGCGTCATATGGCAGGTTTGACGTAAATAGATAACAAGACATCGTCATGACGATGTCTTGTTCATGGTCGGAGTAACACGATTCGAACGTGCGACCTCACCCACCCCAAGGGTGCGCGCTACCAGACTGCGCCATACCCCGATGACTAATCAAAAGTCTAAAACATCCCGCGGCAAAAGTCAATACGGCCTTGCGCATGAACGACCGCAACCAAGAGGCAGCGGTCGTCTGTGTTCTGCAAGATTCACTTGCAGCTATGTACATTATTTGATTCCGTCCTTCAACGCTTTGCCAGGTTTGAATGCCGGAACCTTGCTTGCAGGGATATCGATTTCTTCGCCGGTTTGAGGATTTCTGCCCTTGCGCGCAGAACGCTCACGAACCTCGAAATTACCGAAGCCGACCAGTTGAACCTTGTCGCCATTTTGCAACGCTTCCGAAATCGCATCAAAAACCGCATCAACCGCTTTAGTGGCATCCTTCTTGGACAGATCAGTCAGTTCTGCAACCTTAGCGATCAGATCTGTTTTGTTCATTCCACTCACCTCCCCCCAAGCCTTATTACGCCTTTTACTAGATTTGTAACCACTGCAGAAGCAAAATATACATGGTCTCAGCAAAAATACGTAATGCGGCAAATAAACCACACTTATCGTAATACATGCGACAACCATTTTCAAGACCAAATTGCTGATATTTCGACAAAAAAAGCGCCCTTTCGAGCACTTTTTCCGTTTCTTATATTTACAGTATGATGGCAATCAGTCCGCCAGAACCTTCGTTGATGATGCGTCCGAGCGTTTCCTGCAGCTTGTAGCGCGCGTTGTCCGGCATCATGGCTATCTTTCCGGTAATCCCTTCGCGAACGATGGAATACAGCGATCTGCCAAATATATCCGCCTCCCAGATCTTCGTCGGATTCTCTTCGAAGTCGGACATCAGGTAGCGGACGAGCTCCTCGCTCTGCTTCTCCGTGCCGATGATCGGAGCAAACTCCGAATCGACGTCGACGCGGATCATATGGATCGAAGGAGCTGTCGCCTTGAGGCGGACACCGAATCTCGACCCTTGCCTGATCAGTTCCGGTTCGGACAGCGTCATCTCGGACAGCTTCGGAGCAGCGATGCCATAGCCGGTCTTCTTCACCATCTCAAGCGCTTCCGCAACCTGATCATATTCTCGCTTCGCATGGGCGAAATCCTGCATCAGCTCAAGCAGATGATCCTTGCCGCGAATCTCGACGCCTACAATCTCCATCAGGATGCGGTCATACAGTTCATCCGGCGCGTACAGGTCGATCTCCGCCACGCCTTGCCCCATGTCCATGCCTGCGAGCCCGGCGCTTTCGATGAAGTCATATTGCGCGAATTGCCCGACGACCCGATCCACATCGCGCAGCCTTCGGATGTCCTTGACCGTCTCGCGCACCGACTCTTCGAAGCTCTTGCGCAGCCAGTGCTGTTCATCCAGCACCATCACCCAGCTCGGAAGATTGACGTTGACTTCGTGAACCGGGAATTCGAACAGCACTTCGCGCATGACGCCCAGCATCTCCGGCTCATTCATCGTGGCAACGCTTAACGCCATTACGGGGATATCGTACTTCTCCGCCAACTGTTGCTGCAGAGCCCGACATTCTGCGCTGCCCGGAGAAGTTGAGTTGATGATCATGATGAACGGCTTGCCGACTTCCTTCAGTTCAGCGACCACCATCTCCTCCGCCTCTACATAATCAGCACGAGGAATCTCAGCGATCGTCCCGTCTGTCGTCACCACGACGCCGAGTGTGGAATGTTCCTGAATCACCTTGCGGGTCCCGATCTCCGCAGCTTCCTGGAACGGGATCGGATCTTCGAACCACGGTGTATGGATCATGCGTGGTCCGTTCTCATCCTCGTAGCCTTTGGCTCCTTTGACGGTATATCCAACGCAATCCACGATTCTTACGTTTACTTCCAGGCCTTCCGCCACCATGATCTTGACCGCCTGATTCGGCACAAACTTCGGCTCCGTCGTCATGATCGTCCTGCCTGCGGCACTCTGCGGAAGCTCGTCAATCGCCCGTTGACGATCCGCTTCATTGGTGATGTTCGGCAGCACGACGGTTTCCATGAAACGCTTGATAAACGTCGATTTCCCTGTTCGCACTGCACCGACGACACCGATGTAGATATCTCCGCCGGTACGTTCTGCAATGTCTTTAAAAATATCCACCTTCTCCAATGAGATCTCCTCCCTGTTACAGAACTCGTACTATCAAATGGACTAGTAACAATATATGTACTCAGAAGGCGTTTATGCCTTCTTTTTCTTGCACGAACCCCTGCTGATAGAAGTCCTGGCCGGCAATCCTGGGTCAATATATGACCGCCATTCGATAGATATGCCGAAGGAGCACAAAAAATAACGCCTTGACAGGCGTTATTCGAAAAAAACGCTTTGGAAGAGCGATCTCCCTGTTTGCTCATGGCAGGTGAATCACCGGTTCACCGTTCTCCCATGCATAAGGCAAAGAATGAACAGGCACCATATACGAATTCGCAAGCAACACATCACGCAGATCTAACGGCGGTTCGAAGTCGTCCCCGAGGGATTGCAAGATGCGCATGATCTCAAACGCATAATCGATCACAACCGTACCATCCTCGCTGATGAGCAGCGGCAGCTGCTGCGGGGAATAGACGCTGCGCACCTGATCGCTGCCCAGACCAAGCGATGCAGCATCAAGCTTGTACACGCCGCTGACCACAGCCTCTCCCGCCGGCAGCTTGCCCGTCTTCGCATGATAGTCAGCGGCTTTCGCCTGGATGTCGGTGACCGTTTGCCAGACGGACATTTCAATCAGCTTGACGTGCCACTCGCCGCCTTCGTACAGCAAGACATAGTAGAAAGGTCCGCCGTTTTCGTATGCATTTGCCGGAACTTCCGACAGCTGCAGTGTTTGCTTGAGCAGTCTGAAATCAATCGGGTACTGCTCATAATAGCCTACCTCGCCGGTTCGCTTCTTGACCGGCGGAGTTACATGGCTTAATACGTAGCGGTCTACTGCTGCCTGGACAACCGGCACCGTCTCTTGCGGAGATACGGTCGCGGTCTGCGGTTTGCCGCAGCTAGCCAGCAGCAGGACAGCCATCAACAAGTCGAATAGAACAACCCAAGATTTCCGTTTCACCATAGATCCTCCTGCTCCATGTTCGCCAGCTTGGCTCTGATGATTGCTTTGAGCGGGTCCTCCGGGATCGTGATCGTGGCATCCGACTGTATCAGAGCCTGACAAGCCAGACGGTAGCCTTGATCTAGCTTGTCGCCCAGCTTCCGTTCTTCACGGGCATTCGGAGCGGACAACGCCGCATTGGACGGTTCGTCCAATACGAGCACCTTGCACATCAGACAAGAGGCTTGGCCGCTGCATCTCGTCCGGATCGGGATGCGATTCTTGAGCGCTGCACTGAGGACAGAGATTCCGCTCTTTACGTTGACTGTGCGATTGTCCGGAAGAAACGTCACTAGCGGCATGGAATTCTTCCTTTCCGAATGTTGTCGCTGTATGTCGATCTTGCGTTACATGATGGATATGTATCCGAGGATGACACCGTAGATCAATGCAATCACGGCAACGATCGTCAGGACCACGCGCAAGATCCCTTTCGTTTTCGCTCTCGCAAAAGATACGATGCCGGAAGCTACCAGGAGCAGGCCAATCGCGCCAAATGAAATCCACATTTTCGTCATTGCGTCCATGTAATCTTACTCCAATCCTGACTATATTATTCGGCATATATGATCGATTATAGCATAGGTAGTGATGGAAGGATAAACATGCATATGGAATCCTTTTGAAATGAACAGGAGGCTGCAGCTTGCGCTGCCAGCCTCCGGGTACGGATGCTCTTTACTTTTTGCCTGTCATCATCCGAATCATATGATCGAGATTGCTCGGATTCATCCCGCTCTTGCGAACGGCTTGCACGATCTCGTTCGTCAACTGTTCGGAAACATTGACATTCACAAGCGCGCCGACCTGCTTGATCAGCTTGCGCAGCTGCGCTTCATCCTGCATCGTATTCTGCGTTACCTTGCCGGCGAGCCGCTTGACATCTGACGGTGATACTTTTTTACCCGTTTTATTGCTAACAAGCTTAAGTACATCGCTCGATTCGTTCCGCTTTACCATCCGGTTACCTCCCCACAAGCGTTTAGTCCATCTTATGAGAGGCAGGCGGGTATGGTATAGGCAAAGCAACCGGTTATTTCATCCATTTCATGCCGTTGCTGTGGACGATCTCCTCGATCTCATGGGTTCTGCCGCGTCCCATCAGGTCTTCGACTGCTGCCCTCGGGCTCTTGCCGGAGAACAATACGGCATGCAGCTCGCAAGTGATCGGCATGGTCACCTGATAATCTTGCGCCAGCTGATAGGCGGCCTTGGTCGTATGGATGCCTTCCACGACCATGCCCATCTCCTTCAGCACCTCATCCGTAGACTTTCCTTGCGCCAGCATATACCCTGCACGCCAGTTGCGGCTGTGGCGGCTCGTGCAGGTCACGACAAGATCACCGATCCCCGACAGCCCGGCGAACGTCATCGGATTGGCCTGCATCGCGATCCCGAGTCGCGTGATCTCGGCCAGCCCGCGCGTCAAGAGCGCCGCCTTCGCATTGTCCCCGTAACCGAGGCCGTCCGACATGCCTGCCCCCAGTGCGATGATATTCTTCAGCGCACCGCTGATCTCTACGCCGAGCAGGTCCGGATTCGTATAGACGCGGAAATAGGAATTGATAAACAGGTCCTGGGCCGCTTCGGCTGCTTCCGAATCGGCTGAAGCCACAACGACCGTCGTCGGGCAGCGCCGGCTGACCTCTTCCGCATGGCTCGGTCCCGACAGCACGCATATCCGCTCGGCATCATAATGCGGCAGCTCATCGGCGATCACCTGCGACATGCGCTTCAAACTGCTGCGCTCGAAGCCTTTGGTGGCGTGAACGAGCAGCATGTCCTCCGCAATGTAAGGTGCCGCCTGCCTGACAACCTCGCGCATCGATGAGGACGTCGCAACGAGGATGACCGCTCTAGCTCCGGAAACTGCTTCTGCCATGTCCGTCGTCGCCCTGAGTCCAGCAGGGAGCGTGATGTCAGGCAAGTATTTGCTGTTCGTGTGACAGTTGTTGATCTCCTCAGCCTGTCTGGGATTACGCGTCCAGATGAACGTTTGATGTCCATTCTCCTGGAGCACTTGCGCAAGCGCTGTTCCCCAGCTTCCGGCTACCAGTACCGCAACTTTATCGGGCAACAGACTCTCCTCCTGTATGTATGCTCTCGCTTCATTCGATATCTTGGCCAGTGGGTTGCGTTCCGTTCCCAACCGTGACACAACCCCCGTCCCTCTGCCACGCATCAAGCTCGATGCCTCTGACCCAGTTTGCTCTCCTCGCCTCGGATCAGTCGAACGATGTTGGAACGATGGCGGTAGAAGGCGAACACGAGGATGACCAGCATCGCGGCGATGATCTCGATCGGCTCCCGGAAGATGAGCGCCGAGATAGGCATCAGCGCGGTGAAGATCAGCGAGCCGAGCGAGACGTATCGCGAGATGGCGACTGAGGCAATGGCGATCGCTCCGGCGCAGGCAGCCGGGACGAAGCTGAGAACTGCGACAACCCCGATCGTCGTGGCGATGCCTTTGCCGCCGCGGAACCTGAAGAAGATCGGCCAGTTATGTCCGACGATCGCCGCGAGGCCGCAGCCGACCGTTGCCCATAGATTGCCGTCCGTAAGCCATTCGCCGATCAGTACGGCGGCGATACCTTTGCTGATGTCCAGGGCAAACACGATGATCGCAGGCACGACTCCCAGCACGCGAAGCGTATTCGTCGCGCCCGCATTGCCGCTGCCATGCTTGCGGATATCGACACCTTTCAACATCTTGCCTATGATCAGGCTGAACATGATCGAGCCCAGCAGATAGCTGAGTACAATGGCTATCAAGATATTCAACGTATAACCTCTCCCCGAGCTTTAGTTAGTCCGATGAGTCAGATTTTCTGCGCGTGAATATGCGGATCGGCGTTCCTTCGAATCGGAATGCGTCGCGCAGCTTGTTCTCGATATAACGCTCATAAGAAAAATGCATCAATTCCGGATCGTTCACGAACAGGATGAACGCTGGCGGCTTCACGCTGACTTGCGTCGCGTAATTGATGCGAAGCCTGCGTCCCTTGTCTGACGGCGGGGCGCTCATCGCTACTGCATCGCTGATCACGTCATTGAGCACATGCGTCACAACACGCATCGCATGCTGTTCGGCAACATGCTCGACGAGCGGCAATATTCGGTTCAGACGCTGCTTCGTCTTGGCGGATACGAACACGATCGGGGCATAGGTCATGAACAGGAACTGCTCTCTGATCTTGCGTTCAAATTGGTGAAGCGTCTTATCGTCCTTCTCGATAATATCCCATTTATTCACGACGAAGATGCAGGCTTTGCCTGCTTCATGCGCGTAACCTGCGATATGCTTGTCCTGCTCGATGATGCCTTCCTCGGCGTTGAGCACGATCAGCACAACGTCCGACCGCTCGATCGCCTTCATCGCGCGCATGACCGAGTATTTCTCCGTCTGCTCGTAGATCTTGCCCTTCTTGCGTATGCCGGCGGTATCGATCAGCACGTAGCGGCTTCCATCGCGTTCAAACGGTGTGTCGATCGCATCGCGCGTCGTTCCGGCGATATCGCTGACGATCACCCGCTCTTCGCCAAGAATCGCGTTGACGAGCGATGACTTGCCGACATTCGGCCTGCCGATCAGCGCGATCTTGATCACATCTTCATCGAATTCGTCTTCGTCACTTGCCGGGATGTGCCGTACAACCGCGTCCAGCAGGTCGCCGATTCCCGTGCCATGCACGCCGGAGATCCCAACGACTTCGCCGAATCCGAGTGAATAGAATTCATAAACATCTTCCTGCCGCTTCAGGTTATCGATCTTGTTCACCGCAAGCACGACAGGTTTGTTCGAGCGATAGAGCAGCTCGGCCACCTCCTGGTCGGAAGGCGTCATGCCTGCCTTGCCGTCCACAACGAAGATGATCCCGTCCGCTTCGTCGATGGCCAGTTCAGCCTGGGCTTTCATCGACTTCATGATCATATCCTCGCCCTGGATCTCTATCCCTCCGGTGTCGATGACACTGAACGAAACGCCGTTCCACTCCGCCGTCCCGTAGATACGGTCACGAGTAACACCCGGTTTATCCTCGACGATTGCAAGCCGCTCGCCGATCAATCGATTAAACAGCGTGGATTTGCCCACGTTCGGGCGGCCAACAATAGCGACAACCGGTTTAGCCATTATGTATACACCTCCAATGCTCCGTTACTCATCATAGCAAAAATAACCGCTATTGGCTATTCTCTTTAAACAAGCCTTCCCAGGCTGACTGCACACAACATCCTGATCGCTTATCTTCGCAATCCGCGCAGCCAGATCAGCAGCCGTTTGCTGCCGGATGTGCAGAGCCGAACGAACCACTCACCCGTGATGCTTAATCCCCTCGATGCGCATATGGCCACCCACCATCCGTCCTGAAAAGCCGAATCTCCAAGCTTGTAGTCGAGATCATGGGCAGATGCCGCCTGGCGAGCTCCCGCCATATCCATTATCAGCAGAGCGATGGACACGACCGCAGCCTGATGGGAGGCTTCCCGCGAAACCGTCCAGGCAAGAACGGCACAGACAAGCGCGATATCGATGGTCGGGTCATGCAGGATAAGTACCGGATCCGAAGTATACAACACGTGGATGTAGTACCCCACTGCGCCGATCAGGATGCCTGACACTGCCAGATAGGAGAGCTCAGACGGTTTGTCGCGGCGCGATACAGCTGCAAGCAGCAACAGTATAGCCAGATATGTACCTTGCACATACCTGCCCGCGGTGATCGGGATGTGGAAGAACAGACCTGAGCACCAGACGGCGTAGAAAACGATGAGTTCTTGTACCTTGATGTCTCTGACGAAGATATGATTCCAGCCACTGGCGAGAAGTATGGCGGAGGTCAGTATTAACAGATAGGACAAATAACCATCGTTCATCTCATCACCCGTTATTCCTGCTTGATCAGACATAGTATGAGATGGTGCCGGTGAACCTATGCCAGCTTCCGCATGGATTGTCCTGCTGACTGTTCACTCCGATGACCCGACGGGACCAGAAACTGTTACTAGAGTGAAAGGCTGGGCGGAGCCCAGCCCCTCCTCATCAAACCGTACGTGAGGTTTTTCCTCATACGGCTTTCCGATGTTCGTCGTCATGTGCATGCAGATTACAAGAGCGTTTTAAGTCCATATTGTTTGGTCATCCACTTCACTTCGCGTAACGAACTCAGCCAACGCCTCCGTTTATGCTTC
>Ga0207747_1000829_pt1 | contig 27830 bp, 25 predicted proteins | sample HigsolmetaGSP11D_FD_184839 | JGI IMG/M metagenome (GOLD analysis project Ga0207747, IMG submission 184839) | High solid enriched microbial communities from the Joint BioEnergy Institute, USA - SP1-1-D (SPAdes) | ecosystem: Engineered > Bioreactor > SSF (Solid state fermentation) > Aerobic >...
TCAATACGACGATCATTGCCACGACTGAAGGCGCTTACCAGCCCGCACTCGACCAGGCGCTGGCAGCAGGCGGGTCGGAAGCGCCGGACATCTATGCGGCAGAAGCGGCATTCATCCTGAAATATTCCCAGGGTGATGCATCCGGCTTCGCTGCCAATTACGCGGACCTCGGACTTACGGACGACAAGGTGAAGGCAGCCGGCATCGCGCAATACACGGTGGACATCGGCACGAAGGATGGACAACTGAAAGCGCTGGGCTATCAAGCAACCGGCGGCGCGTTCATCTATCGTCGCTCCATCGCCAAGGATGTCTTCGGCTCCGATGATCCGGATACGGTGAAGAACGCAATCGGCCCGGGTTGGCAAAAGTTCTTCGAGGCAGCAGACAAGCTGAGAGCGAAGGGCTACGCGATCGTCTCGGGTGACGGCGACCTCTGGCACCCGATCGAGAACAGCTCCGACAAGGGCTGGATCGTCGATGACAAGCTGTATATCGATCCGAAGCGCGAGCAATTCCTCGACTATGCCAAGTTGCTCAAAGACAAGGATTATCACAATGATACGAGAGACTGGGAAGAAGGCTGGTTTGCTGACATGAACGGTTCCGGTCCGAAGCCGGTATTCGGTTTCTTCGGTCCGGCATGGCTCATCAACTACGTCATGAAGGACCACGTGAAGGATACCTTCGGCGACTGGGCGATCACCGAACCACCGACGGGCTTCTTCTGGGGCGGAACCTGGCTGCTGGCCAACAAGGATGTCGTCAAGGACGCGAAGAAGAAGGAAGTTGTTGCGAAGTTCATCGAATGGGTAACGCTCGACACGTCTGATACAGGCCTGCAATACTTGTGGGCTAACGGCACGATGGTGGAAGGCGTACAAGGTACGAAGGACTCGGTCGCTTCCTCCGTCGTCATGGAGAAGTCGAACGGCGAGCTGGAGCTCCTCGGCGGTCAGAACATGTTCGACATCTTCGTGCCGGCCAACGCCAATGCCAGCGGCAAGAACCTGACGCAATATGATGAATCGATCAACCTGATCTGGCGCGACCAGGTGCGTGAGTATTCGGCAGGCAACAAGAGCCGCGAACAAACGATTGCAGACTTCAAGCAAGCGGTGAAGGATCAGCTCGATATTGATAGTCACTGATGCAGTCTTATGGGGGCGGGCCTTCCTGCCCCTTCACTTCTATCACATTATTGGAGGGTGTGCTCCATGCGCCGCAAGAGAGTCAGCTATGCCAGATACGGGTATTTGTTCAGCCTTCCATTTATCATCACGTTTCTCGTCTTCTCCTTGTACCCGACCTTGTATACGGCGTTCATCGGATTCACGAACCTGAAGGGACTCATACCGGGCGAAGTGAGAATACTGGACAACCCGTTTCAGAACTTCATTGATCTGCTCTTCAACAATCCGACCTTTATCAAATCATTGAAAAATACCGGCCTGATCTGGACGCTCAATTTCATCCCCCAGATCGTGCTTGCCCTCCTGCTCGCCGCCTGGTTCACGAACCGGCGGCTGAATATACGTGGGCAGGGGATATTCAAGGTTCTGCTTTATATGCCAAATATCATCACGGCAAGTACCATTGCGATCCTGTTTAACGTGCTGTTCGCCTATCCGGTCGGCCCCATCAACAGCCTGTTGCAGACGTTGGGCTTGTCGGATGCGCCCATCTACTTCCTGCAGGACAAGAGCACGGCGCGGGGCATCGTGGCTTTCATCCAGTTCTGGATGTGGTACGGCAATACGATGATCGTCCTGATCGCCGGGATCGCGGGCATCAATCCGGCGCTCTTCGAAGCGGCCCAGATCGATGGCGCCAACTCCAGGCAGGTGTTCTTCCGCATCGTGCTGCCGAGCCTCAGGACGATCCTGCTGTTCGTCATGGTGACCTCCATGATCGGCGGATTGCAGATGTTCGACATTCCACAGCTGTTCCTCGCGGGAGGTCCGGACGATGCGACGCTGACGACCTCCGTGTTCATCTACGAGCAGGCATTCAGAGGCAGCTATCTGTACAATCGAGCCGCAGCTGCCAGCATGATCATGTTCGTGATTGGATCCATTCTGTCGTTAATCCTGTTCTACGTCATGAGAGACCGGGATGAGGCCAGGCTGAGAAAAGAGAAAAGAAGGCTGGAGAAGGCCACGAGGCAAGCAGCAGCCATCAGGGAGGAGGTATGATCGATGAACCGGATTAAAGAAAGCTCACCATGGTCACTGTACGTCAATCGAACCATCGTATACATCGTCTGCATACTCCTGGCGCTGCTCAGCATCTTCCCGTTCTGGATCATGTTCGTCAATGCGACGCGCTCCACGCCGGAGATCCAGTCGGGACTGTCCCTGATTCCATCGTCGCACCTGATGACCAATCTGGAGGTTTTGCTGGACAAGAGCTTTGATCCGCTGCGCGGATTTTTCAATTCCTTCGTCGTTTCGGGTTCGGCCACCATACTGGCGGTTTATTTCTCCTCTCTTACCGCATATGCATTGGTCGCTTACAGCTGGAAGATGCGTCAACCTTTCTTCACCTTGATCATGATCATCATGCTGATCCCGACCCAGGCCAGCACGATCGGCTTCTACCAGTTCATGTACCAGGTCGGGTGGACGAACAATTTCCTGCCGCTCATCCTGCCGGCGATTGCCTCGCCAACCGTGGTGTTCTTCATGCGCCAGTATCTGCTCGGCATGCTGTCGCTGGAGATTGTGGAGGCATCGCGCATCGACGGTGCAGGCGAGTTCAGGACCTTCAATCAGATCGTCCTGCCGCTCATGCTGCCCGCCATGGCGGTGCAGGCCATCTTCACCTTCGTGGCCAGCTGGAACAACCTGTTCCTGCCGCTCATCCTGCTCACCAAGAAGGAATATTATACGCTGCCCATCATGGTCAGCTTGTTGCGCGGCGATATTTACCGGACAGAGTATGGCTCGATCTATCTCGGCCTGTCCCTGACCTTGTTGCCGCTGATTGTCGTGTATCTGATCCTCTCCAAATATATCATCGCCGGCGTGGCGCTTGGCGGCGTGAAGGAGTAACCAGTCAACCATCCGCAGGCGGAATGGTCTTGTGCGGAATTGGCAGCGCATATCCTCTTGCCATGGGCACTCGCATTTGGTATATTTAATTAATGCGAGTTTAATCGCTCCTTGCTCCCTGAACCGGGGGCCTTATGTCCAAGAGGAGGTGAATGTTGTGCGCAATTACGAAGTGATGTACATTGTTCGTCCAGACGTTGAGCAAGAAACGCTTGATGCGGTTGTCGAAAAGTTCAACGCGATCATCACTACGGGTGGCGGCGAGATTACCAAGCATGAGGTGCTTGGCAAGAAACGTCTTGCGTACGAGATCAAGAAGTTCCGTGACGGGATCTATGTTCTGACGCAATTCCGTGCAGAAAGTTCCGTTGTGAGCGAGCTTGATCGCGTTCTGAAGATTACGGATGAGATCATCCGTCATCTGATCGTCCGTGACGTTGCCTGATCCAGTTAGGAGGGGATTCGAATGCTGAACCGTGTCATCTTGATCGGCAGATTGACCAGAGATCCGGAATTGCGTTATACACCGCAAGGTGTGGCCGTTACCCAGTTTACGCTGGCATGCGACAGGCCTTTCACCAATCAGCAGGGCGAGCGCGAGGCGGATTTTATTCCGATCGTGACCTGGCGTCAGCTGGCGGAGACTTGCGCCAATTACCTGCGCAAAGGCCGCCTGACTGCGGTCGAAGGACGACTGCAGGTGCGCAGCTATGACAACAATGAAGGCCGACGCGTATACGTAACGGAAGTGATCGCGGATAATGTCCGGTTCCTGGAGTCGAACCGAAGCGATGATTCCGGCTCTTATGGTGGCAGAGAAAGCTCTGCACGGGATTACGGTCGCAACGACAGCAGGCAGGATCCTTTCGCTAACGACGGCAGCCCGATTGATCTCTCTGATGATGATTTGCCATTTTGACTTGTAGACACCTTGAGCTTAAGATGCTTTAAGACCTCTCGAGACGGGGGTCTTAAAGCATACAACGTCTATAGAAAGGAACTGAATGTTTCACATGACAAACGCGCAAAGAAACGAAGAAGAGCGCAGCGAGAGAAAGTTTACGCCGCGCAAAGGCAGAGGCAAGCGCAAGAAGGTTTGCTACTTCACGGTCAACAAGATCACGCATATCGACTATAAGAATACGGATATCCTGAAGAAGTTCATCAGCGAACGCGGGAAGATCTTGCCTCGCCGTGTCACCGGAACGAGTGCCAAGTATCAACGCGAGTTGACTGTGGCGATCAAACGCGCAAGAGCGCTGGCGCTCCTGCCATATACTTCGGATAACCATTAATCAGATGTGCCGCCCAAGCGGCACATCTTTTATTTTATCTGGGTGACATGGCATTTTGTTCATTGTGACATAGCTCAATACCTGTTACAATAGAATAGTAAACAACAGGAATCTCATAAGAACTAAAGGGCAAACTTGTCGAAAGGCAAGGACGCAAAGCTATGGGTCTAAGGTTTGTCACAGGCAAACTATGATTGCCAGGCCGCAGTTTCTGAAACTTGGAAGCTTTACAGTGCCCTTCTACCTCGTTAGAAGGGTTTTTTGCATTTTATCAACAGGATGGGAAGGTAACAAGCATGTCAAATTTGCGCGAGGACCCCATACTTGAGGCCTACTTGACGGAAACGACGCAACTGGTTGAACAGCTGGAAGAGATCATCCTGGTGTGTGAAGAGGCCAGAGGCTTCTCAGAGGACATGATCCACGAGATCTTCCGAATCATGCATACGATAAAAGGTTCTTCAGCTATGATGCACTTCACGAATATCGCAACCTTGGCGCATGCATTGGAAGATCTCTTTTCATTTATGAGGAATCATCCTCAGCAGGAGTTCGAGTGGTCGACCTTGTCCGATCTGATGCTGGAGGGCGTTGATTTCACCAAACTGGAGCTCTGCAAGATCAAGAATGGCGACGCGCCGGATGGCGACGAATCTGACCTGATCCGACGCGTCAAGCGGATCCTGGAGTCGCTGGAGCGAGGCGAACTGAACCCGATTCCTCAGGCGCCTCTGTCCCGGCACTACAAGGCGCATTTCTTTTTCACCGAAGATTGCGGGATGGAGAATGTCAGGGCGTACCAGATCGTGCATCAGCTGAAGGAGATGGTGGAGGAATACCGCCATCATCCGGACAACATCCTGGATGAGTTGGCTGCCGACGTGATCCGAACCCACGGGTTTCAGCTATGGCTCAAGACGGACAAGCTGTACGATGAGGTGTACAGTCTGCTCTCGAATACCAGCTATCTGAGGCAACTGGAGCTGTTCCTGACCGACAGCATGGCTGAACAGCAGGCGGAAGAAGGCTCTGCTGCCGAGAATGAGGTCTGCCACGACAACAAGCAAACTGCGGAGAAGCAACATCCTTCCAGAGACAAGGAGGCCGTGCCGAACACGAGCCGGCATCAGGGCAAGACGATCAACGTCAATGTTCACAAACTGGACGAGCTCATGGATCTGGTCGGGGAACTGGTGATCGCCGAGGCGATGGTCACGCAAAATACCGACCTGATCGGGCTTGAGCTGGAACAGTTCCAGAAGGCATCCCGCCATCTCCAGAAGATCACCAAGGAGATCCAGGACAAGGTGATGGAGATTCGCATGGTGCCGCTGGTCATGTCGTTCCAGAGGATGCAGCGCGTCGTGCGCGACATGAGCAAGGAGCTGGGCAAGGATGTTCAGATCAAGATGGTCGGTGAACATACGGAGGTCGACAAGAATATCATCGAGCATATCTCCGACCCGATCATGCATCTGGTGAGAAATGCCATCGATCATGGCATCGAGACCGTGGAGGACCGGGTGGCTGCCGGCAAGCCGGAAACCGGGGTGCTGACGCTGGAAGCGCAGAACATCGGAGGCGAAGTGCTCATCATTGTAAGGGATGACGGCCGCGGCCTGGACAAGGCTCGCATCCTGCAGAAGGCCAGGGAGCATGGCCTGATCCATAAACCGGAGGCGGATATGACGGACAGGGACATCTATAACCTGATCTTCCTGCCCGGATTCTCCACCAAGGAAGCGATCACGGAATACAGCGGCAGAGGGGTTGGGATGGATGTCGTCGTGCAGAATATCGCGGCGGTTGGCGGTACGGTGTCGGTGGACAGCACGCCTGGTCAAGGAGCGACGTTCACGATCAAGATCCCGCTGACGCTGGCCATCATCGACGGCATGAACGTGCGTGTCGGGGAATCGAAGTACACGATACCGACCACGTCCATTGACTCGTCGTTCCGGCCGAATGAGCGGGACATCATCACCGATCCGCACGGCAATGAGATGATCATGGTGCGCGGCAATGTCTACCCGATCATCCGGCTGCATGAACGGTATCGGGTGGAGACGAACATCACGAGGATCGTGGATGGCATCCTGATCATGGTTGAGCAGGATGGCCACCGAACCTGCGTGTTCGTGGACGAACTGCTCGGGCAGCAGCAGGTGGTCGTCAAGGCGCTGCCCGCCTATATACGCAGCTTCCATTCCATCGAAGGAATCTCGGGCTGCACGCTGCTCGGGGATGGCGAGATCAGTCTGATCCTCGATGTGCAAGGCTTGCTGAACATGAAATAAACATCAAGGAGATGAAGAATGTGACAGATATGCAGAAGGATATTGAAAGTTATGAAGAAGACTCCCAGAAGGATAAATATCTCACCTTCATGCTGGATGACGAGTGCTACGGACTCGAGATCCGATATGTGACCGAGATCATCGGCATTCAGAAGATCACGCCGGTGCCGGAGATGCCGGATTTCGTGCGCGGCATCATCAACCTGCGGGGCAAGATCATACCGGTGATGGACGTCAGGCTACGGTTCAGGAAGCCGTTCCAGCCGTATATGGACCGTACTTGCATCATCGTCGTCGACATTCATGAGATCTGCATCGGTCTCATCGTCGATCGCGTGGCCGAGGTGATCACGATACCGGAGAGCGAGGTGGTATCGCCGCCCGACGTTCAGAAACGGGGCAATCGCTTCGTGATGGGGATCGGCAAGGTCGGACAGGAGGTGAAGCTGCTGCTGGATTGTGAGAAGCTGCTGAATGACCACGAGGTGGAACAACTGCACGCGAATACGTAATTGCCATCTGCGCCCGAATGTGTGATTCGCCTTCACACTCGGAAACGCAACAGTCGCCTAAACTCAAATACATACAACAGGAGAGAACAGCATGAATTGGTTCAAGAATATGAGAATATCCGTCAAGCTGATCAGCGCATTCGTGGTTCTGTCGCTGTTCACCGGGGCGATGGGCGTTTATGGCATCCTCAACATGTGCAATGTCGATGAGAAGTACACCGATCTGTACATGGATTATGGCGTATCATTGGCGAATCTTGGATCGGTCGGCATCCAGTTCAACTGGATCGAGAAATCGCTGCGCGATATGCTGAGGATCGAGGATCTGGATGCCAAGCAGGTCATGTATGAGGAGATCGAGACCAGAAGCAAGGCGATGTCTTCGGACATGGCCAGCTTCCAGGCTACCTTGCGCAAGCAGGAAGACAAGGAAGTCTTCGAGAAATTGCAGAACAAGCTGATGCAATACAAGGGTGTTCGCGACCAGGTGATCGAGCTTGCCATGACCAATCAGAATGAGCGGGGGCTGCAGGCTCTTCCTCAGCTGGATCAAATGGCGAGCGAAGCCGAGGAGCTGTTCAATCAGCTGTTCGAAGTGCGCAGGAAAAACGGCGGCATCGAATCAGACGAGCTGTCGGAGCAAACGGGAACAAGCACGATGACGATGATCGCCGTGATCATCGTCGCGATGGGCGCAGCGATCCTGTTCGGCCTCTATATCTCGCGCATGATCAGCAATCCGGTTCGCAAGCTGGTCCATGGGGCCAATCAGATCGCCGATGGAAACCTGGATGTTGAGATCGATGTCGACACCAGGGATGAGATCGGAAAGCTGGCCGAGGCCTTCCGCAGGATGTCGGACAATCTGAACGAGATCATGAGCAATGTGCAGAGGGCGGCTGAGCAGGTCGCCGCAGGCTCGAAACAGATCTCCATCTCCAGCGTCTCGCTGTCGCAGGGAGCAACCGAGCAAGCCAGCTCCATCGAACAGTTGTCAGCGTCGATCGAAGAGATCGCATCTCAGACCAGGCAGAACGCAGAAAACTCCAATGAGGCGAATCAGCTGGCGGAGGCGGCGAAGCAGAATGCCATCCATGGCAATAACCGGATGAAGGAAATGTTGAGGGCGATGGACGATATCAACCAGGCCTCGGCGAATATCTCGAAGATCATCAAGGTGATCGATGAGATCGCCTTCCAGATGAATATACTGGCGCTGAACGCGGCGGTGGAGGCGGCAAGAGCGGGACAACACGGCAAGGGCTTCGCGGTCGTGGCGGAGGAGGTTCGCAATCTGGCTGCAAGATCGGCCAATGCGGCCAAGGAGACAACCGAGATGATCGAAGGCTCCATCAAAAAGGCCGAGGCCGGCACGAGCATCGCCACAGAAACTGCGCAGGCGCTGCAGAAGATCGTGGATGACGTGGCCAAGGTGGCGAACCTGATCAGTGAGATCGCCGCCGCCTCCAACGAACAGTCGCTCGGCATCAATCAGATCAACCAGGGCATCATGCAGGTGTCCCAGGTTGTGCAGGAAAATTCGGCAACCTCGGAAGAGAGCGCGGCAGCGAGCGAGCAGCTGTCCAGTCAGGCAGAGCTCCTGAAGGAGCAGGTGGGCAGATTCAGGCTGCGCAATCAAGCGAGAAGCTCCGGGTCAGACATCGAGGAACTGGATCCTGAGCTCCTCAAGCTTTTCGAACGGATGGCGGAGAGGAAAGGCGGCTCCGGGCCGGCATCCATGGCTGCCAGGCCGGACGCAGAGGATGCACCCGGGAGATTCGAGTAAGGGATGAGGACTTCGGTGAATATCTAATGGAAGGTTGTGAGCGGAGAGGGCGGGTTTCTCTCTCCGCCCTGCACTTGAGGTGGAAGCATGCTGGAGATATCGGACAAGGAATTCGCACAAATCGCTGACTATATCAAGCGGCATTTTGGCATTCATCTGAACAGGGAGAAAAAAGCGCTGGTATCGGGAAGACTCAGTCATCTTCTGTTATCGCTGAACATGAACAGCTTCTCGGAATACATGGACTATGTCGCGCGCGACAGAACCGGCGAAGCGGCACGCATGTTCATCAACAGGATGACGACCAATCACACCTACTTCATGAGGGAAGAGGATCATTTTCATTTCTTCTCCAGGCATGTCCTGCCTGAACTGAGGTCCAGGGTGAAGGATCGGGATCTGCGCATATGGAGCGCCGGCTGTTCTTCCGGAGAAGAAGCCTACACACTCGCCATGCTGATCGATGAGTATCTGGGCAGCGAACGGTCGATGTGGGATGCGAAGCTGCTTGCCACGGATATCTCCGATCAGGTGTTGCGGAAAGCTGCAAGCGGGGTGTATTCCGGCGAATCGATCGCGCAGGTTCCGAAGAAATGGCGGATTTCGTACTTCAAGTATAACGGCAACCAGCAATATGAAGTGATAGACCGCATCAAGCAGGAAGTGATATTTCGGCGCTTCAACCTGATGGACCGCTTCCCGTTCCGGAGGAAATTCCATGTGATCTTCTGCCGCAATGTGATGATCTACTTCGACGAGAAGACGAAGAACGAGCTGCTGGACAAGTTCTATGATGCGCTTGAGCCGCATGGTTATCTATTCATCGGTCATTCGGAGACGATCAACAGGCAAGCCTCCAGGTTCAGATATGTGATGCCTGCCGTTTATCGCAAGGAGTAAAGGTCAGGTGTATGCAGATGAGGGACAAGGATAGAATAAAGGTATTGGTCGTCGATGATTCGATGCTGTTCCGCGAAGTGATCACGCGCGGCATATCGACTGACCCTGACATAGAAGTCATAGCAACGGCCAAGGATCCGTTCGAGGCAAGAGACATGATCATCGCCCATCATCCGCATATCATGATCTGTGATGTCCATATGCCCAGGATGAACGGCATTGAATTTCTGCGCCGGCTGCTCCCCCAGTATCAGATCCCGGTGATCGTGGTGAGCACGCTCAGCAGCGCGGTGTTCGACGCGCTCGGCGCCGGTGCGGTTGATTTCATCACCAAGCCGGACGATCAGCTGATGAATGTCGAGAACTTCATCGAGGAGTTGATCCAGAAGATCAAGGTCGCCTCCAAGGCGAAGCTGGTGCAGCATGCCAGAAGCTCGTCGGAGCAGTCGGGACCGCTGCAGCATCAGACGAGCAAGAAAATGATCGCGATCGCCGCCTCCACGGGAGGGACGGAGGCGATCTATACCATCCTCCAGTCACTGCCCAGGGAGATGCCCGGCATGGTGATCGTCCAGCACATCCCGCCGAGGTTCTCGAAGATGTTCGCTGAGCGGATGAATCAGGTATTGCCTTTCGAGGTCAAGGAGGCGGAGACGGGCGACATCGTGGAGTGGGGCAGGGTCCTGATCGCGCCGGGAGACCGGCACATGCGCGTCCGCAGGGTCGGAGACCGGTTCAAGGTGGAGTGCTTCCACGGGGACAAGGTGAGCGGCCATCGCCCGTCAGCCGACGTGCTGTTCGAGTCCGTGGCCCGCGAAGCGGGAGATCAGGCTGTCGGCATCATCCTGACCGGGATGGGTTACGACGGAGCCAAGGGCTTGCTGGCCATGAAGCGAAGAGGGGCAAGGACGATCGGCCAGGATGAGTCGTCGTCTGTCGTATACGGGATGCCCAAGGTGGCATATGAGATCGGGGCCGTGGAGAAGCAGGTTCCGCTTGCCCGCATCCCGCGGGCGCTTGGCTCCATGCTGTGAAACTTAGGGAATCATTGATTTCTTGGATCAAGTGTGATATTTTAAAAAGAGTCATATCCACATGAAACACCCGGGTGTGTGTAACATAACCCTCTGATCAGGAAAGGATGAAGCAGTATGAGCGAGCAGCAACAAGAGCGCAAGCCTGCTACTCCCCGTGAAGGCGCAAACCGCGAACAGCGCGAGGAACGCAAGTCCTTCAACCGCCGCGGCCGTAACAAGCGTCGCAAAGTCTGCTATTTCACTGTCAATAAGATCACCTACATCGATTACAAAGATGTAGATACCCTTAAGAAATTCATCAGTGAACGCGGCAAGATCTTGCCGAGACGCGTGACGGGGACAAGCGCCAAGTATCAACGCATGTTGACCACGGCGATCAAGCGGGCAAGGCAGCTTGCATTATTGCCGTACACGACGGAATAAGGCGCAAGCGCAGCAGGGCGAAAGCTCTGCTTTTTTTGTGTATAGGACGCAAGGCCGCCTGAGACAGGGAAACGGCTTTATAGGCGGAAGCGGAATTATGGTATAATCATGTTCAACAACTCTCGAGATTCTGAGGTGACGATATGCGGCAGTGGGCACGCCAACCAATATTCTGGTCAGTCATGATGATCATCCTGGGCTTCTCATTCCTCACGCCGTTGCAGATCATAACGATGCATGTCGCCATGATCCCGATCGTCGTGCTGGTGGTCAGTTCCCCTACGCTGGTGCATGCGGCGGGGTATTTCATCGTGCCGGCGCTGCTCTTGCTGTTCCTGTCAGGCACCGCCTGGCCGTTTACCGCCATCATCCTGGCTGTGATGCTCGTGCCTGGAGCGGTGATGGGCTATATGTACAGGAGGCGTGCCACCGCATGGGCGACATTGATGGCAGGCGCCGTATCGATGATTGCCGTGCTGCTGACGATCTATGTGTCGGTGTCGCTTGGAGGAGTGGATATTCCGGCTGAGATCCGTGCGCTGATCGAGGGGCAGTTTGGCCTGGTCGAGCAGATCACGGGGACAGCGGTCATCTCGCCGGATACGTTGGATGCCTTGATCTCCGTCGCGGTCCGCCTTCTTCCGCTGTATATCATGATCATTGCTTTTTATTATACGGTGGTCACACATTTCTTCAGCCGGAGATTGCTGAACGGGCTGGGCTATCCTGCAGCTGCCCTGCCTCCCGCCAGAGAATGGCGCCTGCCCAGGTCGCTCGTCTGGTATTACCTGGTGGTGCTGCTTCTGGATCTGTTCGTTACGCCGGACAATTTCCTGTATACGCTCGTCCTGAATGTGTACCCGATCCTGCTGATGGCGTTTACGGTACAGGGCGTGGCCTTCATCATTTACTGGATGCACATCAGGGGAAGGAGCAAGGTGCTGCCGTTCATTGTGGGCATCCTCTGCATCCTGTTCCCCCCTGCCATGTATATCACAAGTATGGTCGGGCTGATAGATACGGCTTTCCCGGTGCGTCAGTATCTCACCAGGAGGAAGTAAGCAGAAGTGCGGACAGGGACTATGTGGTTGGGAGCGATTCGATTCCATGCATAAATTTCTCGTCAATCGATGGCATGGTTACCATATGTGGCTGAGTCTGATCGTCCTGGTCATCCTGGACATCGGACTGCTGGTCTACGAATGGGTGGCTGGCGCGGTCGGCTTCGTGCTGACCGGTGTCGTCGTCTACTATGCGGTTCGGGCCGAGCGGGCGTTCCGTGAGGATCTGCACGAGTACATCATGACGATGTCTCACCGCGTGAGGCATGCCGGCAACGCTGTCATCCAGGAACTGCCGATCGGCATCGTGCTGTACTCCGGCGACATGCTGATCGACTGGCATAATCCATATGTGTCGAAGATGTTCCGTCAGGAATCGATCGCAGGAGATTCCCTTGCTGAACATTTCCCGGAGCTGGCAGGCAGGAAGGAGCAGGAATCGGTCATCCACATTCAGAGAGAGGACCGCATCTATGAGGTGATGGTCAGGGCGGAAGATCGGCTGCTCTTCATTCGGGATGTGACGGACTTCACCACCTTGTCGAAGCGCTATCAGGAGGAGAAGATCGCCATCGGGATCGTCGCGCTGGACAATCTCGATGAGGTGACGCAGGGGATGGAGGATCAGGCGAGGGCGGTGCTCGTCGCCCAGGTGGCCAGCGAGATCAACAACTGGGCGCTGAATGAGCAGATCTTCCTGCGCCGCATCGCTTCGGACAAATTCCTCATCGTGATGGATCAGAAGACGCTGCGCAAGCTGGAGCAGACCCGATTCGAGATCGTCGACGCCGTGCGCGATCTGACCGCGGAGATGAAGCTGCCGCTGACGCTGAGCATCGGCATCGCCTCGGGCTTCGACAGCCTGGTCGAGCTGGGGCAGATGGCGCAGTCGAGCCTTGATGTGGCGCTGGGACGGGGCGGCGACCAGGTGGCTGTGCGGTCAGGGCAGCGGCTGTCCTTCTACGGCGGCAAGTCCAACGCCGTCGAGAAGCGGACGCGCGTTCGCGCCAGAGTCATCTCCCATGCGCTCAGGGATCTGATCCGGCAGAGTGATCATGTGATCATCGCCGGACATCGCATGCCGGATATGGACTCGCTGGGAGCGGCGATCGGCGTGCTCAAGGCGGTGCGCATGAGCGGCAAGCGGGGATCGATCATCCTCGAGGAGATCAATCCGTCGATCGAGCAGCTGGTGAATGAGCTGAGCGATCACAGGGAGATCCATGACAGCTTCATCACGCCGGAGCAGGCGCTGAACATGGCAGATCAGAACACCCTGATCGTCATCGTGGATACGCACAAGGCTTCGATGCTGGCGGAGCCGCGCATCGTGAATCTCTCGAGCCGGGTGGTGGTGGTCGACCACCATCGCCGCGGCGAGGAATTTATCAATGAAGCGGTCTTGATCTATATCGAACCTTATGCGTCGTCGACCTGCGAGCTGGTCACCGAACTCCTGCAATATTTCCACGACCAGATGAAGCTGGAGCCGATCGAGGCCACCGCCCTGCTGGCAGGAATCGTCGTCGATACGAAGAACTTTACATTAAAGGCGGGAGCGCGGACCTTCGAGGCCGCGTCTTTCCTGCGGCGCAACGGCGCCGATCCGGCGATGACGCAGCATCTGCTGAAGGAGAGCCTGCAGGACTATATCCAGAAATCCGAGATCATCCGGAATGCCTCCATCATCTACGATCACATTGCGCTATCCGTAACGGCGCCTGGCTACAAGTGCACTCAGCTGGTCATCGCGAGGGCGGCGGATACGCTGCTGAATATGGCAGGTATCTACGCTTCCTTCGTCGTCAGCGAGCTGCCGGACGGCCGCATCGGCATCAGCGCCAGGTCTTCCGGCCAGATCAATGTGCAGGTCGTGATGGAGAAGCTCGGCGGGGGAGGTCACCTGACCAATGCCGCCGCGCAGCTTGATGTACCGCTGGAGGAAGCGGTGCGCCGTCTGAAGCAAGTATTGGCCGAAATAGAAGCAGAGGAGGGGCTTTTTGAATGAAGGTTATCTTTCTGAAGGATGTCAAGGGGCAGGGCAAGAAAGGTGAAGTGAAGGAAGTTTCCGAAGGGTATGCGCGCAATTATCTGATCCCGCGCGGCCTTGTCTCGCCGGCGAATGAAAGCAATCTGAAGCAGCTGGAGCAGCTGCACAAGGCCGAGAGCCGCCGCAAGGAGAAGGAGAAGGAAGAAGCGGTGAACCTCGCGGAGAAGCTGAAGGACCTGACGCTGAGCTTCAAGGTGAAGGCTGGCGAAGGCGGCCGCCTGTTCGGCTCGATCACGAGCAAGCAGATCGCCGAGGAGATGGAGAAGAAAGGGTACAAGATCGACAAGCGCAAGATCCTGCTCGACGATCCGATACGCAGCCTCGGCGTGACGAAGGTGAACATCCGGCTGCATCCGGATGTGACGGCAACGATAGGCGTTCAGGTCTCGGAAGAATAATGCTTGGCATCATGCTTGGAGAGATCAGGCAAAGGAGCAATGGGTGATGGACGGGGAATTGTTGGTTGGACGCGTGCCACCGCAGAATATCGAAGCGGAGCAGGCGGTGCTCGGCGCCATCCTGCTGGATGGCGAGGCGCTCGCCGTCGCGCAGGAGCGGATACGCGCGGAAGACTTCTATCGTACGGCCCATCAGCGCATCTTCCAGGCGATGGAGGAGCTGTCCGAGGAGAATGAGCCGATCGATCTGGTGACGCTGACGGCCAAGCTTCAGAACAAGAAGCTTCTGGAGGAGGTTGGCGGGGTCAGCTATCTGACGGAGCTGGCGAATGCGGTTCCGACGGCGGCGAACGTCGATTATTACGCAGCGATCATCGAGGAGAAGTCGATGCTTCGCCGCCTGATTCGCGAAGCGACGGAGATCGTGTCGAACGGCTATGCGGGCACGGACGATGTGAGCAATCTGCTCAGTGAGGCGGAGCGCCGCATCCTCGAGATCTCGAACCGCAAGCATACCGGCTTCGTGCCGATCAAGGATGCGCTGATGGAAGTATTCGAGCGCATCGAGTTCCTGCATTCCAATCGCGGCGGAACGACCGGCATTCCATCGGGCTTCATCGATCTGGACAAGATGACCTCCGGCTTCCAGCGCAGCGATCTGATCATCGTGGCCGCACGTCCTTCCGTGGGGAAGACGGCCTTTGCGCTCAATATCGCGCAGAACGTTGGCGTGCGGGCCAAGGAGACGGTCGCGATCTTCAGTCTGGAAATGTCAGCCGCGCAGCTCGTGCAGCGGATGATCTGCGCGGAGGCGAATGTCGATGCCGGCCGCATGCGTACCGGTTACCTGGAGCCTGACGATTGGGAGAAGGTGACGATGGCGATCGGTGCCATGGCCGAGGCTCCGATCTTCATCGACGATTCGGCGACGATCACGGTCGCCGATATCCGGGCCAAGTGCCGCCGTCTCAAAAAGGAGCGCGGCCTCGGGCTGGTCGTGATCGATTACCTGCAGTTGATCCAGGGCCGGGGCAAGCCGGGGGAGAACCGCCAGCAGGAGGTGTCCGAGATCTCCCGGACGCTGAAGGCGATCGCCCGCGAGCTGGACGTGCCGGTCATCGCGCTGTCGCAGCTCAGCCGCAGCGTCGAGCAGCGGCAGGACAAGCGGCCGATGATGTCGGACCTGCGCGAATCCGGTTCGATCGAGCAGGACGCCGACATTGTGGCGTTCCTGTATCGCGACGATTATTACGACAAGAACTCCGAGAAGCAGAACATCATCGAGATCATCATCGCCAAGCAACGGAACGGTCCGGTCGGCACCGTGGAGCTGGCTTTCCTCAAGAACTTCAACAAGTTCGTCAATCTGGAAAGAACGCATCAGGAAGCGGCAGCCTCTGGAATGTAACGCATATTCCGGTGATAATCCGAACGATCAGACATTTCCTTGTCAGATCGTTCGGATCTTTGTTTGACTTCACCCTATCAGACTGATACACTTATAATGCTGCGGTCAAATGGCTAAATGGCCGCAGGAAAATTGGCGTGCATCTGACGTGCATGCGAACGGGGGAATTGAGGAATGTCTACTGTAGTCGTCGTTGGCAGCCAATGGGGCGATGAGGGCAAGGGGAAGATTACCGACTATCTGGCGGAAAGCGCGGAGGTCATCGCCCGTTACCAAGGTGGCAACAATGCCGGCCATACGATCCTGATCAATAACCAGAAGTACAAGCTGACGCTGATCCCCTCTGGCATTTTCTATTCCAACAAGATATGCGTCATGGGCAACGGTATGGTCATCAATCCCAAAGCATTAATCGATGAGATCAACTATATACATGAAAACGGTTTCTCCACAGATAATCTGTATATCAGCGATCGCGCGCATCTGATCATGCCGTATCACCTGGTGATCGACGAGCTGGAGGAAGCGCGCAAGGGCGACAACAAGATCGGCACAACGAAGAAGGGGATCGGTCCGGCATACATGGACAAGGCGTCGCGCAGCGGCATCCGCATGATCGATCTGATGGATGCCGAGGTGTTCGAGCGCAAGCTGCATTCGATCGGCGCCGAGAAGAACAAGCTGATCCAGCAGGTGTACGGCGGCGAGCCGGTGGATATCGAGCAGGTGCTGCGCGATTATCTCGGCTATGCGGAAGTACTGCGCAAGTATGTGACGGACACATCGGTCGTGCTGAATGACATGATCGACCAGGGCAAGCGCGTCCTGTTCGAAGGGGCGCAGGGCATCATGCTGGATATCGACCACGGCACGTATCCGTATGTGACGTCTTCCAATCCGAGCGCCGGCGGCGTCTGCATCGGCTCCGGCGTAGGACCGACGAAGATCCATCAGGTGATCGGCGTCGCGAAGGCGTACACGACTCGCGTGGGCGACGGTCCGTTCCCGACAGAGCTGAAGGATGAGCTCGGCGACTGGATCCGCGAACGCGGCAACGAGTACGGCACCGTGACCGGACGGCCGCGCCGCGTAGGCTGGTTCGACAGCGTCGTCGTGCGCCATGCGCGCAGAGTCAGCGGCATCACCGGCCTGTCGCTCAACTCGCTCGACGTGCTGAGCGGGCTGGAGACGGTGAAGATCTGCACCGCTTATCAGCTGGACGGCAAGACGATCGAGTCGTATCCGGCCAGCCTGGAGCTGCTCTCGAGGTGTGAGCCGATCTACGAGGAGATGCCGGGCTGGAGCGAGGATCTGAGCAACGTCAAGTCGCTCGACGAGCTGCCTGCCAACGCCCGCCATTATGTGGAGCGGGTATCCCAGCTGACCGGCGTGCCGATCAGCATCTTCTCGGTCGGCCGCAATCGCGAACAGACGAATCTCGTTCGTCCGATCTACGTATAGAACCGCATAACCTGCTTGACGATGAGGGGACTGCCAAGGGCAGTCTCTTTTTTTATGATCCGGTGTGCGGTTAGACATGGACTTGGCCAGGCAGGTTATGAATGTGCATCTCTGGGCAATAATGGTAATGTTCGACAGCGAACGAGACAAGCAGAAGAGGTGAATGATCATTGTTTAAAGGTTGGACAGGATGGATCGCAAGAAGTCTCTGCCGGGTATTGATCATCAGCGTACTTACCGTCATGCTGACGTGGAATATGGTGGAGATGTATATGAACAGGTGGATAGCGGAGCTGGGTCTGGCGGATGAAGTCAGCCGGGCACAGTTCAAGGATTGGCTCCTGCATCTGGGCGGAGTGGAGGATCGCTCCCTGGCCGGCGAGACGCCGTTCGAGCGGCTGACGGATCGGAGGGAGCAGCAGCCCCTGCTGCCAGTCGGCTCGGAGAAGGCGGATTCGGCTGCCGAAGCGAGCGATGAGGCGGGGCTGACGGAGTCGAGGCCTGGCGAAGCGGGTCAGGAGGAAGGCGGGCAGCCGGACGCGGTTCAGGTGTTTGGCTATCTGCTTGAGGAAGATCTCGCCAGGGGCGACGGGTTGGTGATGTCCTCGGATGAGCTGGCATCGTGGCAGGACAGCATGTCGGAGGAGGACAAGCTGACCATCTTCACGACCGTGATGGCGAAGCTTCCCCAGGATGAATATCAGAATCTGTCCTACTTGCTCGAAGCGGGGCTGACGGCGGAGGAGACCGTGCAAATCTATGAAATTCTTGGTCGATATCTGACCGATGAGGAGATGATAGAAATAGTCAATATCCTCCATAAATATGAATAATTCGTACACAAACCTTCATGTAAGCGTTTTACCGTTGAAATACGTCTAAAAGCTGTGGTAAAGTAGAGGACAGGAGAAATCCGGGCTATGTCCGGCTGTTAGATTCACATACTAGAATACGGAGGACGGGCATGAAGGATTTATGGGGAAAAATCCGCTCTGGTGCTGTGATCACAAAGCTCAAGTCTGTGGCCACAGCAGCAGCCGGATGGAATCGGCACAAGATGCCGATCATCAAGAACGTTGCCAAGGGCGTCGCCGCCATTGCCCTGATCGGCGGTCTGACCATGGCAGGACACCACTACGTCAAGTCGAATACGATCGAAATATACCATGTCTATTTTGGCGATGTACATATCGGTACTGTCAGTGATCCGGCGATTGTGGAACAGTTCGTCATCGAGAAGACGCGCGATATCGTCGCGGCCAATCCCGACGTGCATATGGTCGTGAATTCGGATCAGATCTCCTATCAGACGGAGAAGAAGTTCAAGGGCGAATACGATGACGAGGCGACGGTCACCGCGCTGTCGGGTCATCTGACAGCCAAGGCCATCGGCGTGGAGCTGATCATCGATGGCAAGGTCTACGCCATCGTGAAGGATAAGGAGACAGCGGATCAGCTGCTTGCGCAGGTGCAGAGCCAGTACATATCCGATCAGGATAAGAAATCCGGCGAAGTTCGGATCCTGTCGGTATTTGAAGAGCCGGAAGTGGGACAAGCTGAACTGAAGTCTGTCGGATTTGTGGAAGAAATCGAGACGAAGACGATCGAGACGGAGCCGCAGGCGATCGAGTCCGCCGAGTCCGTATTGGAACGCATCCTAACAGGCGGGGTCAAGCCGACGAAGTATATTGTTCGCGAAGGCGACACGATCCTGGGCATCGCCCGCAAGTTTGATCTGACCGCGGATCAGATCTATGAGCGCAATCCGTGGATCGAGAATGATTTTCTCCAGATCGGCGATGAGCTGGATCTGACGGTGCTGCAACCGGATCTGACGGTGCGCACCGAGGAGATCGTGGTAGAGGAGATCCCGATCGGTTACGAGACCGAATATATCAATGACGACACGATGCGCAAGGGAACGTCGAAGGTCGTGCAGCAGGGCGTGGATGGGCTGAAGAAAGTCACCTATCTCGTGACCAAGCTGAACGGCGAGATGTCGAACGAGGAATTGATCGACGAGGTTGTGCTTCAGGAGCCGGTCAAGGCGATCGTGAAGCGCGGCACGTTGGTCATCAAGGGCGTGGGCTCGGGCAGCTTCAGCTGGCCGGTGAAGAATCCGAAGATCACCAGCAAATACGGTTCAAGATGGGGAACCACGCATCGCGGCATCGACATCACCTCATCCGACAAGAATATCATGGCGGCGGACAACGGGAAGGTCACTTACGTCGGTTCGCACAGCAGCTACGGCAATATGGTCATCATCGATCATGGCAACGGCTATGAGACGGTATATGCCCATCTGAAATCGTACAGCGTGAAGAAGGGCGATGTGGTGCAGAAGGGCGACAAGATCGGCATCATGGGCAGCACCGGTCATTCCACCGGCGTGCACCTGCACTTCGAAATTCGCAAGAACGGCAAACATCAGAATCCGCTCAGCTATCTGAAATAACAGGTTCAATGCGAGAGACCCGTTCGACGGCATGCTTATGCCGGGGACGGGTCTCTTTTCCTATCAAGGCGATGCGGATTTTATGTAAAAACACACCATATAGCAAACGAGCTTATGATAATATGTTAATATGAAGGAAGAGATAAAGAGATACAGATAGAGATCAATTCGGGGGCAGGTGTACGTACGGTGGTCTCGATGGGAAAGATTCTGGTCGTGGATGATGAACAACCGATTGCGGATATTTTGAAGTTCAACCTGGAGAAGGAAGGATACGAAGTGGTCTGCGCAGCGGATGGGGAAACTGCCGTGCAGTTGGCATTCTCCGTCAAGCCGGACCTGATCCTGCTCGACCTCATGTTGCCGATCAAGGATGGGATGGATGTCTGCCGGGAGGTGCGCTCGCAGTCCAATATCCCGATCATCATGCTGACCGCCAAGGATACGGAACTGGACAAGGTGCTCGGCCTGGAGCTGGGCGCAGACGACTATGTGACCAAGCCGTTCAGCACGCGTGAGCTGCTGGCGAGGGTGAAGGCGCATCTGCGCAGGCAGAACAAGGCGAAGGAATCCGCAAGCGCGGCCGCGGAGCAGCAGCATTCGCAACTGCGCGTTCATGAGCTGCTGGTGGATGTCGATACGTATATGGCCTATAAAAACGGGGTACCGCTGGACCTGACGCATCGGGAGTTTGAACTGCTGCTCTATCTCGTGCGCAACAACGGCAGGGTGATGACTCGCGAACATCTGCTGCAGGTCGTATGGGGGTACGAATATTTCGGCGATGTGCGCACCGTCGATGTAACGATACGTCGGCTGCGCGAGAAGATCGAGGACGATCCCGGCAAGCCGGAGTATATCATGACCAGACGCGGACTCGGCTATATGTTGCGCAACCCGAAAGCCGGTGGATGACGATGCGGAGGACCGGTATCTATCAGACGATTCAGTTCAAGATCATCGTCATCTTCATGCTGTTGATCCTGTTCGCGATGCAGCTGATCGGGGTGTATTTCTTGCGGACGCTGGAGAATTCCTTCCTCAGCAATTTCTCCGAGTCGCTGCGCAATCAGGCCGCGATCCTGGCCAATTATGTGGAGCCGTATCTCGCGCCCGGTTCGGATGTGCTGAACGATCAACAGATCCAGCAGGAGCTGGATGCGATCATCAACAATCTGAACACGATCAGCGGCGCGGAGATTCAGGTGATCGACGCGACGGGCATCGTCGTCAGCGCGTCGTCTCAGTTGCCCCGATCGATCATCGGTCAACGCAATTCCCAGACAGAGGTGACGCGGGCGCTGCAGGGTATCCGTCTGAACGAGAAGGAGATCATCGATTCCAGCGGCACGCGGAAGAAGACCATCGCGATACGCGTGGGCGACGGAGGTCAGGTGGTCGGGGCCGTCTACATGGTGGCCTCGATGGAAGAGCAGTTCGAGACGATCAACAATATCAGCGGCTTCTTCATGTACGGCACGCTGATCGCGCTGGCGATGACGGTGGTCCTCAGCATCATCCTGTCCAACACGATCACGAAGCCGATCAAGGAGATCACGAAGCAGGCGACGGAGATGGCGGAGGGCAACTTCAGCCGCAATGTGGTGGTGCAGAGCCACGACGAGATCGGACAGCTGGGCGAAGCCTTTAATTATATGAGCTCGCGGCTGCGCGAGGCGCTGGCCTCCAACGAGGAGGAGAAGGATCGGCTGGCGTCGATCCTGTCGAATATGAGCGATGGCGTGATCGCAACGGACGATACCGGCAAGGTGATCGTCATGAACCGGAGGGCGCAGCAGATCCTGGCGGTGCCGTATGAGCAGGCGATGGGCCATTCGATCTCGGAAGTGTTGGGGATCGATCCGGGCGAACTGGAGCGGAAGGCGTCCGGCTCGGACCGGAGCCTCCTGCTGCAGAGAGAAGGCGGAGACGGAGAGGAGATCAAGGTGAAGGTGAGCTTCTCGACGATCCGCCGCCGGGGACAGGATATGACCGGCCTGATCGCCGTGTTGCATGATGTGACGGAGGAAGAGAAGATGGAGAGCTCGCGCCGGGAATTCGTGGCGAACGTGTCGCATGAGCTGCGGACGCCGCTTACGACCATCAAGAGCTACCTCGAGGCCCTGGAGGACGGGGCTCTGGAGGATCCCGAGCTGGCGCGGAGGTTTATCGGCGTGACGCGAACCGAGTCGGAGCGGATGATCCGGCTGGTGACGGACCTGCTGCATCTGTCGAGGTTCGACTCGCACCAGGCGATCATGATGAGGGAGCCTGTCGAGATCGAAACGATGCTGGAGGAGGTTGTGGACCGTTTCTCCTTCCAGTTGCAGCAGCGTGACATCAGCATCGGGCTGCATGTGGAGCAGGATATACCGAAGGTATCCTGCGACCCGGATCAGATCGACCAGGTGCTGGACAATCTGATCTCCAACGCGATCAAGTATTCCCATGCAGGCGGCCGGATCGATGTGGAAGCACGGCAGCGGGATGAGGAATATGTCGAAATATCGGTGAAGGATACGGGCATCGGCATTCCGGCGAAGCATCTGGACCGCATCTTCGACAGGTTCTATCGGGTGGACAAGGCGCGTTCCAGGAATATGGGAGGAACGGGGCTGGGTCTGTCTATTGCCCGGGAAATAATCAGGGCGCACGGCGGAACGATTCATCTCGATTCGGAGATTAACAAGGGCACGCAGGTCGTCTTTACGCTGCCTCTGCATCATGAAGAGGGGGCGAGCGCATGAAGGAGAAACTGAAATCCGTGCTGCTGTTCATCCTGGTCGTGGGCAGCCTCGTTCAAACCTACATGCTTGCCTATGGCAAGGCTTATTATGAGTGGGTGGAGGATACGGAGTACATCCAGCCTGAACTGATCGGGACGCGCGTGGAAGCGCAGGAGCTCATCTATCCGAACGATATCGTGCTTCATCTGGGGGATGGCGAACATGTGATCCTGCATCCGAGGAATGTGTTCTACAAGGAAATCTTCGAGAAGATCAGCGTGCGGAGCTTCGGCGGCTTCCGCGAGATCGACCGTCGATCCGTGGACTGGGAACTGATGCGCGAGCAATACAGGGGCGTCGAGATCCGTTTCGATGAACAGGTGCCGGCGTCCATTCTGAACTCGGTCATGCAGATCGAGGGCGGATTCCCCGACGAGCACGAAACGTTCAGCAAGATCTGGATCACGACCAATGAGTCGGGCGAAGAGGTGCGAACCTTCTTCTTCAACACGCAGGACAATACGATCTATGAGGTGACCAGGGCGGACCTGACGAGCAAGGATGTGGAGCAATTCGTCGGCTTCGGCGTCCAGTACCTGCCGAAGTATACGACGTTGCCGGTGGGCACCAGCGGCAATGTCCTGTATCTGCCGAAGACGGATCTGGATATGGTGCAGATCCGGGTGCGGTATGATACGTTCACGGCGGAGCAGCTGCAGAACAACCTGTTCGTCAACCCGGGGATCACGAGGAAGCTGATGGAGCGAGACGGCACGGAGATCTACACCGATGGGAAACGCGGTCTGCAAATCTACCACGATCGGGAATGGATCAGCTACTCCGACCCGATCGCGCCAGCCGAGACGGCGACGGACAGGCCGAATCGGCTGCTCGCGGCCGTGCAGTTCGTCAACCAGCATGGCGGCTGGAATGGCAACTTCCGCATCGAACGTTATGCGACCTTGAGCGACGAGGAATATATCTTCCGCCAATATTTCGGGCAGTACCCGATCGTCGATCTGCATCAGCAGCCATTCGGCGTGATTCGGGTCGTGATGAACAACGATATTGTGAACCTGTATGAGCGAAGCAAGATCCTGCTGGAATCGGGCATCGCACGTGAGGAAGCAAGGCTGGTCGGCGGAGAACAGCTGCTGGGCATCGTGCTGGGCCATGATCGTCTCGTCGTGATGCAGAATATCTATCCTGCATACAGACCGAAGCTCCATGAAGATTATATCGAACTTGTACCGGTATGGGTGGTAAAGTATACGAATGGGACGAGGGAGTATCTATACTGACAGCGCTCAAGAGGCTGCTGTGGATGAAGCGAGGGTTGGACGATGGAGTGGGGGCGCGCGAAGACGATCTTGATCTTGTCCTTTCTCATGTTGAATCTGCTGCTCGGCTATCAGCTGTGGCAGAGCAAGTTCAAGCTGCCGGATGAGAGCACGGAGATCGAGTTGATCGCTGAGGAAGTCATGTCGATCGCTTCCAGCAAGAATATCACGGTGGACGCGGTCATACCGGTTGAGACGCCGAAGATGAATGAGATCACGGTGACCTTCGGGGAAGAAGGCATCATGGGCAAGCAGGTGGAGTTTGACCGGCCGATCCCTTACAACATCGCGATCACGGGAAGCGAGGCCTGGTCCGTGCTGGACGACTATATCCCGAATGTGAATGAATACCGGTATGATCCGTTCACCAGCCATCCGGGGGTGGTCATCCTGCACCAGCTCGCCAACGGATATCCGATGTTCGACGTGCGGCTGGAGCTGAAGACCGAGCTGCAGCAGTTCGTCTCGTACAAGCAGAACTATGTGGAGATCCAGGAAAGCGACGATCAGACGGCGAAGCAGAGGGTGCTCTCTGCCTATCTGGCGATCGGACGGCTGGTCGAGAATTATATGCGTCCGGGATCTGTCATAACGGATGTGCAACTCGGTTATCACGGTCAAATATTCAACTCGGAGACGCAGGTATTGGCTCCTACATGGCGTATTATGACTAGTGACAATGAAATGTTCTATGTTCATGCAATCAATGGATCAGTAGAGCTGCCAACTAAGGGGATAGAGTAGATGGGATTACGTTTTACAGTGCTGGCGAGCGGCTCAACGGGAAATGCGCTGCTCGTGGAGAATCATGAGGTTCGTTTGCTGGTGGATGTCGGGTTAAGCGCCAGGAAGATCGATCAGCTGCTGGCTGCCAGAGAACGCGACGGGGCGAGGATCGACGGGATCCTGGTGACCCATGAGCATTCGGACCATATCAAGGGTCTGGGCGTATTTGCCAGGAAACACAATATCCCGGTATACGCCAATGCGAAAACATGGGCGGAGCTGGAACGGCTCGTCCCGAAGTGCGAGGAGCTGGAGCGGCGAACGTTCCGCACAGGTGAGCGGCTGGACTTCGGCTCGATCGCCGTGGAATCGTTCGAGGTGTCGCATGACGCGGCCGAGCCGGTCGGCTACCGCTTCCATGCCGGGGACCAGATCCTGAGTCTGGCTACCGATACCGGCTACGTCAGCGACAAGATGAAGTCGCTGCTCGCAGACTCCGATGTCCTGATCCTCGAATCCAATCATGATGTGGAGATGCTGCGCGCCGGCAGCTATCCGTGGAATGTGAAGCGCCGCATCCTGAGCGACAACGGGCACCTGTCCAACGATGCGGCGGCCGAGGCGCTGTGCGATATGCTGACCGGACGAATCCGGCGCGTCTATATGGCGCATCTGAGCCGCCATCATAACTTGCTGGACCTGGCCAGATTGACGATGAGCAATGTGCTGCAGGAGAGAGGATTCCAGACTGGCGCTCGAGGCTCCAAAGGGATCGCGCTGATGGATACGTACCATGATCGTCCTACTGAATGGGATGATCTGCTTCATGCCTAGTGGACCTGATCGGTATGCCCGGCATGGCCAGTTGATCGAGCTGCTTGATCTTGGCTGACAGCTCGTCCGTCGTGAGCAGGTTCTTCTCGACCAGCAGCTCCACGACGGCGCTGAGCAACAGCGTATTGCGGTAATGCTGGTCCTTCAGATCGGCCAGCTTGGCGATGAGGTTGACTTCTTGCATCGCGTCCCGGATACGATTCATAGGGCATGACTCCTTTGCAGAATGGATATGGCACTCGGCAGGCGGCCGCCACGGAACAGAGCAGCGTTGTGGGGCCGCGATCCGGCTTGTCCCAAGTGGATTTCCAGTAAATATTCTAGTCATCGAATCGAAGAAACATTCCTATATTTCTATAAAAAGTCATAGGAAGGAGGTCCGGGCATGAGCATCTTTCGAGATGATTTTTATTCCACGAAGCCTTCCCGGCGGAGCTTCAGCAGAAGCCGAACCTCTCGAGGCAATGGCGCGATGTGGCTGGCGATCGCCCTGCTGGTGATGGGCGTGACGATCCTGGCTGTGATCATCGCCCAGCCGTTGGAATCGGTGCCCGTAAGCGGCGAGATCGGTCAGCCGGACCGTGAAGATAAAGGCAGTGTGAACGATCAAGGAGCAGCAGGCTCAGAGAATGAGCAGCGGGATGGAGGTTCGGGGATACAGGGGAGCAGTGGATCGGGCTCCAACTCGAACGCGGGCTCCGGTTCAGGAGGAACCAACGGCTCCGGAAGTGCGGGCAGCACGTGGGGAAGCGGAGCTGCCGGAGCGGGTGCCGGAGGAACAGAAGAAGTGGAATATCGCAGCGAGGTGGCCTGGGCCATCGCGCAGGTCTATGATGCGGTCGTCAGCATCGTGATGGAGAGCGACGAGGAGATCACCGACTGGAATGATATCTATTCGATCGGCTCCGGCATTATCTTCCGCGTGCAGGGGGATACTGCTTATGTCGTGACCAACCACCACGTGGCATCGGCGGCCGAGAAGCTGGAGATCGTGCTGTCGAACGGCGTGAGGAAGAAGGCTGAGCTGATCGGCAGCGACGCGATCTCCGATCTGGCGGTGCTGAAGACCAGTTCGGAAGGCATCTCGAAAGTGGCCGTATTCGGCCGCTCCTCGGACCTTCAGGTGGGCGAGACGGCGATCGCGATCGGCAATCCGCTTGGTCTCGGATACGCGCATACCACGACGCAAGGCATCATCAGCGCCAGCGAGCTGCGCACGATACCGGTGTCACTCAGCGGCAACGGCCTGCTGGACTGGGAGATGGAAGTGATTCAGACCGACGCAGCGATCAACAGCGGCAACAGCGGCGGTGCGCTCATCAATATCAAGGGTGAAGTGATCGGCATCAACACGATGAAGATCGCCTGGTTCGGAGTCGAGGGACTGGGCTTCGCCATCCCGATCGACCAGGCGGCTCCGGTGATCGAGGAGCTTGTGGAGAAGGGACGGGTCAGTCGGCCGTATCTCGGCATCACCGCGGTCAGCGTCGCCGACTACACGGACAGGGAACCGCTCGATCTGCCGAAGGATGTGAAGTCGGGCGTGGTGATCCTGTCGATCGATGGACCGGCGAAGGAAGCGGGATTGCGCGCCTATGATGTGATCGTCAGGCTGGACGAGACGAAGATCGACGATATGATCGACCTGCGCAAGTATCTGTATACGCAGAAGAAGATCGGCGATCCGATCGTCGTCACGGTGTACCGCAACGGCCGCCAGCGCACCTACGATCTGATGCTCGGGGAGTTGCCCGGTTGATGAACGGCGTTCCCATTCGGAAGGTCCAACTTTCAACCGTAACGGAACGTGGGAGACTGTCTATTAATTGTGAATAAACCCGCCATCCCTTAGAGCCTATCCGAAAACCATTATAAGCAAGTAGGAAAACGGTGGAACATGTCGAATTCCTTCAAGAGAAGCACTTGGAGGAGATCGTCATGGCAAATGCACCGAAGCAACTCTTTTCGATTCCCGATGAACTGTGGGAGAAAATCCAACCTTTGCTACCGGAGGAACCGCCAAAACCGAAGGGCGGTCGTCCGCGCATGGATGATCGTCAGGCGA
>Ga0207747_1000830_pt1 | contig 27825 bp, 23 predicted proteins | sample HigsolmetaGSP11D_FD_184839 | JGI IMG/M metagenome (GOLD analysis project Ga0207747, IMG submission 184839) | High solid enriched microbial communities from the Joint BioEnergy Institute, USA - SP1-1-D (SPAdes) | ecosystem: Engineered > Bioreactor > SSF (Solid state fermentation) > Aerobic >...
TGGTTTTACCGGCAGGAGAAGAGACAAAATCTTTCCATATTCTTCCACAAATTTTTAATCGATTTTTAGATTTTAAATTGTCAAGAAGTGATTTAATTATTGCTCTTGGCGGGGGCGTGATTGGTGATATTGTCGGCTTTGCGGCATCGACGTATTTGCGCGGTGTTTCATATGTACAAATTCCAACTTCACTTCTCGCCCAAGTCGACAGTAGTGTCGGAGGGAAAGTCGCGGTTGATTTGGACAGAGGGAAAAATTTAGTTGGAAGCTTTTATCATCCAAAATTAGTATTGATTGATCCAAATGTCCTCCATACTATAGAGGAACGATTCTTTTGGGATGGAATGGCAGAGGTAATCAAATACGGCTGTATTAAAGATATAAACTTGTTTAATAAATTGAAGAGTTGCCAAAATATGGAAATGGCTATGGAACAGATTGAAGATATCATTTACCGTTGTTGTGAAATAAAAAAGGAAGTTGTTGAAGAGGATGAAAAGGATACCGGGAACCGAATGCTTCTTAATTTTGGTCATACGCTCGGTCATGCTATAGAAACATTTTACCAATATAAAAAATATACGCATGGTGAAGCTGTTGCAATCGGTATGTGTGAAATTTCAAAACGTGCAGAAGCAAAAGGATTAACGGAAAAAGGTGTTGCTAAACAAATCATGCAAATCGTTCAGCAGTATCACCTCCCATATCAATTGGAAATCCAAAATATTTCACCCATATTGGAAACAATCCAATTAGATAAGAAAAATATAAATGATGTCCTTCATGTCATTTTACTAAAGCGGATTGGTGAATCATATATCAAAGAGACGTCAATTGATTTCTTCAAATAATTATGAATGGGGGAGAATAACCATGGACTGCGTATTAGTTTCTCCAAAGAAATTAAATGGTGAAGTGAAAGTACCGCCGTCAAAAAGTATGGCTCATCGGGCAGTTATATGTGCCGCACTCAGTGATGGAATTAGTCGGATTTCAAACATAGATTATTCCAATGATATTCTTGCAACCATGGAGGCGATGAAATCATTTGGTGCAAAAATGAAAAAAGATGATGACGTTTTGGAAGTTGTTGGCATTTATGCAAACGGGCAACCAGACCGAAAAAGCAATATTGATGAAGGACTTATTGACTGTAATGAATCTGGTTCAACATTACGATTTGTCATTCCAATCTCCACTTTATTTCCGGGAGAGCATCACTTTATCGGCAGAGGAAAATTGGGACAAAGACCACTTTATACATATTATCAAATTTTTGATGAGCAAGGGATTCAATATAGTTACAAAGACGGTGAACTGGACCTGCGGATTGAAGGTAGCTTAAAAAGTGGTCTTTATGAAGTCCCAGGTAATATTAGTTCGCAATTTATCTCAGGATTATTATTTACGTTGCCGCTCCTTGACGGTGATTCAAAAATTGTCATTACGACAGAATTGGAATCAAAAAGTTATATAGACTTGACGTTAAGTGCTTTAAAAGATTTTGGTATTCATATTATTAACCATAATTATCAACAATTTTTTATCAAGGGAAACCAAAAATATAAAGCTCGTGATTATCGGGTTGAGGCTGATTTTTCCCAAGCAGCATTTTTCCTTGTAGCAAATGCATTAAATAATGATGTTTTTTTGCACGATTTGAATTTAGACTCGTTACAAGGTGACAAAGAGGTAATCCATATACTGGAACGAATGGGAATGAAATTTTATCAGGATAATGGAGGTTTTACCGGCAAGCCGGAAAAGGAGTTAACGGCAACGGTTATTGATGGTTCTCAATGTCCAGATATTATCCCAATCCTTTCATTAGCAGCAGCCTTAAGTAAAGGAACAACCAAGGTGATAAACGCAGGAAGACTCCGGATTAAAGAATCGGATCGCCTTCATGCAATCGCGACCGAATTGAATAAAATCGGTGCAAATATCATTGAACAAAAGGATGGATTAATTATTGAAGGAGTGCCAAACTTATACGGTGGTAATAAAGTATGGAGTCATAATGATCACCGTATCGCTATGACCCTTGCGATCGCGTCGACTGTTTGTAAAACTTCTATACTGATAGAAGACCATGAATGTGTTACGAAATCATACCCAAACTTTTGGCAAGACTTTAAAATACTAGGAGGTCGTTTCATTGAGTGGGATTATGGGGAATAAGTTAAAACTATCCATTTTTGGTGAGTCACATGGCCCAGCCATCGGAATTACCATTGATGGTTTACCGTCTGGTGTAGCAATTAACATGGACAAAGTATTAGAGGAAATGGATCGCAGAAAACCGGGAAAAAGTTTATTGTCAACGACTCGGAAGGAGAGCGATACACCTGAAATAATTAGCGGATTTTTTAATGGACATACAACCGGTGCACCGCTGACAGCTATTATTAGAAATAACGATCAACGGTCAAAAGTGTATGAGGATATAAAAAATGTAATGCGACCGGGTCATGCGGATTATCCGGCATTTGTCAAATATGGTGGGTTCCATGATTATCGCGGCGGTGGTCATTTTTCCGGTAGAATTACGGCTCCACTTGTCTTTGCCGGGGCAGTTGCCAAGCAAATTTTAGCAGAAAGGGAAATCTTTGTTGGTGCCCATGTAAAAAGTATTAGTCATATTGAAGATAAAGGTTTTCAGGATGTGAAAGTAAACCAAGCTCTTTTTGATGAGTTAAAGAAACAAGAAATACCGCTTATTGACGGAGGAAAACAAACAGAAATTGAAGAAGTAATTTTACAAGCACGAAAAGATATGGATTCGGTTGGGGGAACTATTGAATGTACTGTCATTGGCATCCCTGCCGGAATCGGGGATCCTTTTTTCAATTCTGTTGAATCTGTCCTTGCCCACTTAATATTTTCAGTGCCAGCAGTTAAAGGAATTGAGTTTGGTAAAGGGTTTGAGATGACGAAACTCCGAGGCTCAGAGACAAATGATGCTTACTACTACGAGGGAGATAAAGTGAAAACACACACGAATAATAACGGCGGCATTACTGGTGGGATTACCAATGGCATGCCGGTTTTATTCACGGTAGCCATTAAGCCAACGTCTTCCATTGCAAAAAAACAGCAAACCATCAATATTGCCGAACATAAAAATACTGAACTCATTGTGAAAGGCAGGCATGATCCTTGTATTGTGCCACGGGCAGTTCCAGTTATCGAAGCAGTCACTGCCCTCGGAATTTTAGACTTACTATTCATTTCCTAAAGAGGGATCACTTTCAATGGATAAGAAACTACAGGAAGCTTTTATTTCATAAAGAGAGGTAAAAATATGTCAGAGATAGAGGATTATCGAAGAAAAATTGACCAAATTGATAAACTTTTAACGGAACTTTTTGAAGAACGGATGAACACCGTTTTAAAGGTGAGTAATTATAAAAAGAAGAATGATCTACCTGTTTTAAATCGGGATCGGGAAACGGAAATAATTGAGAAAAATATAAAAAATTTAAAAGACCCAAATTATCAATGGGCATTGAAAAAATTTTACACAAATCTGATTAATTTAAGTAAGGAACTGGAATATAAAATAATCCGGGATGGTATTTTTCCTGGAGAACAAATGAATCATTTTTTAAAAGTCGGCTGTTACGGAGTGCAAGGTTCTTTTTCTGAAGAAGCGATGTTCAAATTTTTTGGTAAGAATGTGGAATCAAGCAATTATGAAGAGTTTGAGGATGTTTTTTTAGCCGTGAAAAATGATGAAATTGATTTTGGCGTGGTACCGATTGAAAACTCTTCAACGGGTGCGATTTCCCAAGTTTATGATTTATTGACTAAATACGAGTTTTATATTGTTGGTGAACAATATATTAAAGTGAATCAACATTTAATTGGTCTTAAAGGAACAGACCTGTCAAAAGTCCAGGAAGTATACTCTCACCCACAAGGATTTGAACAAACGAGTAAGTTTTTAAAAAATTATAAGCACTGGCGCTTGATTCCGTTTTTAAGTACGGCTGACAGTGTCCGCCATATTCGTGAATTGAATGATCAAACAAAAGTGGCGATTGCCGGAAAACGAGCAGCGGAAATTTATAATATGGATATTCTTAAAGAAAATATTAACAATAAAGTTGGTAATTCAACTCGATTTATTATTATTTCTAAACATTTACAAGTGGCCGCCAAAAGTAATAAAACGAGTGTTGTCTTCTCATTGGAACATAAAGTTGGGACACTTTACCAGCTGTTGAGCCATTTTGCTGAAAATGATATTAACATGATGAAAATTGAATCCAGGCCTACCGAAGAAGGAAATTGGAAATACGTGCTATATGTGGATTTTGAAGGGAATATCCGGAGTGAAAAAGTAAAAAAAGCCTTAAGTTTAATTGAAGAGGGCTGTGAGTATTTCCGCTTGCTCGGGTGTTATCAACAAGATTCAGTAAGATGATTAGTAGAAGCTGACAATAGTGGAATCGAACAACAAACATGCAAAATCCATTGAGTTTAACGGAAAGGATTGGCAGTTTCCATGGAGTTTTACGGACTATTAGGTGAAAAATTAGAGCATAGTATCTCGCCAGAAATTCATGAAAGGATTTTTTCCCTTTTAAAAATTCGGGCGGCTTATAAAAAATTTGAAGTAAAAAAAGAGGACTTACAAAAATTTGTCGATGGATTGAAAGTATTGGGGATTAAAGGGACGAATGTAACGATTCCTTATAAACAAACGATTATTCCTTACTTAGATGGTCTATCAGAAGAAGCAAAAAAAATAAATGCTATTAACACGATATTAATGAAAGATGGGAAATTATACGGATATAATACTGATTATTTTGGCTTTGGTACTATTCTTCAATGCAATCATGTTGAGGTTGAAAATAAAGTGTGTATGGTACTGGGTTACGGTGGTGCAGCGAAAGCCGTCGTTCAATACTTACTTGACCATGAGGTAAAAAAATTGTATATTGTTTCACGACGATCATTTAAAGATGTATATGATGATTTGCGAGTTCAATTTATGACCTATGATGAGATTGCTACCGTAAAAGGGGATGTACTGATCAATACAACTTCAGTCGGCATGTACCCGATTGTTGACAAAAGTCCAGTTACGGAAGCGGTCATTATAAATTTTACAACATTGATTGATATTATTTACAATCCGCGGATTACTAAATTTTTGGAAATTGGCCGGCGATTGGATAAGAAAATATGTGGTGGGATGGAAATGCTCGTCGGTCAGGCAATAAAAGCGGAGGAAATTTGGCAAGAAAGAGAAATTAGTCATGGAATTTTGGCTAAGGTAATGGATGATTTCAATGAAAATTTCAGCAAAATGAGTGATTGAATGAAAAACAAATTAGTCATTATCGGTATGCCGGGGAGTGGAAAAACGACCGTCGGCAAACTGGTAGCAGAGAAAACTGGAAAGTCTTTTATCGACTTGGATGAATTTATTGTGGAGCAGACAGAAAAGACAATCCTTCAATTATTTGAAAAGGGAGAAGATCATTTTCGAGAAATTGAAACAAGGGCTTGCATGGAAATTGCTAAGCGAACGGGTTTGATTGTCTCAACCGGCGGCGGTGTTATCAAGAAACCAATCAATATAAAATTGTTGGGTGACCATGGGATTATCGTCTTTTTAGATCGTCCAGTAGATTTAATTATGAAGGACATCATTGTCCAATCCAGACCATTGTTAAAAGAAGGCAAGGAAAAACTGCTCACCCTTTATGAAGAGCGGTACGAGTTATATAAAAAATATGCCGATGAGATTATTATTAACGACCGCACCATTGAAGAAGTTTGTACTGAATTTATAACGATTATGAATAAATATGAAATGTTTTAAAGGGCTGCATAATTTGCAGTCATTTTTTCTAACTTAAGTAAGAACACATTATTTTACTCGCGTATTTTCAAAAATTTCTAATTATAGCAAACGGGTTATTTAGACACGAAATTAACAAAAAGTCATACACTAGATTCTGTAATTTTGTTATTTTCATCAAGATCATATTGTAATTATATATATAAATGGGCGAATCATCAGGTTTGCTTTAATTTTTCCAAAAACATACTATGTACTCAACAAATTGTGTGCCTTATCAATAGATATCATTGAAGTACGTATTGTCATTTGAAAATGGTATTGGGGGAAGTAAATGAAAATGTTGAAAATAAAAGATATTGAAATAGGTGAAGGAATACCAAAAGTGATCATTCCGCTGATGGGAACAACAGATCAAGAATTGCTTGAGGAATTGGAAGTAATTAAAGATTTAAAACCTGATATTATTGAATGGCGTGCAGATGCTTATTCAAAAGTTGAAGATTTAGCAGCAATTCAAAATTTACTTGAAACATTGAGTACCCAACTGTTAAATATTCCGCTCATTTTTACGTTCCGCACTTATAAAGAGGGTGGAATGAAGGAAATTGCCGGAGACTATTATTCAAAACTATTAAAAACCGTTATCCAAACAAAAAAGGCAGACCTTGTCGATGTTGAACTTTTCACTGGTGAAACAAATGTGAAAGAAGTTGTGACTTTGGCTGAAGAAAATGGAGTTTATATTATTATTTCAAATCATGATTTCCAGCAAACGCCTGCTAAAGATGAAATCATTCGTCGGCTTGAGACAATGAAGTTGCTTGGTGGTCATATTTCAAAAATTGCTGTCACACCGAAAAATGTTCAAGATATTCTTACCCTACTAGAGGCAACGAATACGGTGAAAAATAATGATAGGGACCATCCACTCATTACGATGTCCATGGGTCCCCTTGGCTTGTTCACTCGTTTATCTGGAGAACTGTTCGGTTCCGCTTGTACATTTGGAGCCGGTAGAATGGCTTCGGCTCCGGGGCAAATTCCTGCTGATGAATTAAGAATCATATTGAACATCTTCCATAAGTATTTGGAAAAGGGAACGGATGACTTTCGTTCATGATGGCAAGCACCAAGAAGAATGTAAAACTTTTCTAATAGGATAAGAAAGTATGAAAATACAAGTAACTACCTTTGGATTAGTTTTATTGTCTAGCTCCGAGCACCAGCGACTGAGAAACTAGCTTCCCTTTAATGTAATCCTGTGCCAAAGGCCTATTCGAGGAAGCGGATGTTCAGCTCGTCGCAAAGCTTCATGATGTAAATCATGGAAGATTACTTATGAAGTTTGCCTAAGTAGCTAGCTTCCTTGAAAAATACTAAACGTATTTTTCTTCGTTGGACGCTTGTACGAGGAAGCGAACCTGTTCTCATTACGGGGTGCTCCAGTTTGTAAGTCGCGTTAGATCGCGACTCACACTTATCTCAAACATTGACAGCGGTTACAAATTAGAATAGAATAATAAATTACTAGAAAGAAAAATTATGGAAAGAGGGGAACGATGATGAAAGCTTTGCAAACGGTTTATGTGAATCGATTTACAAATGGAATTCTTGATCCGAATGAAGAGATGGAATATGTTGTAAAAGATGGAGGCCATATTATTGCGAATACAGCTCCAGGATGTTGGGGACCAATGATTACACCTGCTTTAAAAGGTGGCCATGAAGTAACAAAACCTGTCTACGTTGAGGGAGCTGAGGTGGGGGATGCGATAGTAATTCGAATTAAATCTATTGAAGTAACATCCGTTGTAACTGCCTCCGGAAATGATAAACCAATGGAAGGAAGATTTAACGGAGACCCTTTTGTTGCCGCAAAATGTCCAAATTGTGGAACCGTCAATCCGGAAACGGTGATAAAAGGAATCGGTGAAAAAGCCGTTCACTGTAAACAATGTGATGCAGATATTACCCCTTTTACATTCACACATGCGTATACCATTGCTTTTAATGAGAAAAAATCAATTGGTGTCACACTTGACCAACAAGCAGCTGAAAAAGTAGCCCAAGACGGTAAAACGTATATGAATACACCGGAAAATTCGATTCAAAATCCAATTGTTACCTTTGCACCACATGATATGGTCGGAACCATTGCACGTCTAAGACCGTTCTTAGGACAATTGGGTACAACTCCGGCAAGACCATTCCCGGATTCTCATAATGCAGGTGATTTTGGTCAATTTTTAATAGGCGCCCCTCATGATTATGGTATGACGAAAGAACAATTAGAAGAAAGAACAGATGGACATATGGATATTAACCGAGTTCGTGCCGGCGCAATTGTCATTTGTCCGGTTAAAGTTCCGGGTGGTGGAGTTTATTTAGGTGATATGCATGCGATGCAAGGAAATGGAGAAATTGCCGGACATACTACTGATGTTGCAGGGATTGTTACTCTTCAAGTTGAAGTGTTAAAAGGAGTGAATATTGAAGGACCAATCATTCTCCCGGTAGAGGAAGACCTTCCTTATTTGGCAAAACCTTTCACGCAGGAGGAAAGAAAACAAGCTGAAAAATTAGCAGAAAAATGGGGCATGGAAAAACTCGAAAAATCCTTACCAATCTCATTTGTCGGTACAGGAGCGAATTTGAATGAGGCAACTACAAACGGAATGGAACGAGCTGCGAAGTTTTTCAATATCACAGTTCCGGAAGTAATGAACCGTTCTACAATAACCGGCAGCATTGATATCGGTCGTCACCCGGGCGTTGTTACAGTCACCTTCCTTGCTCCAAAAAAATATTTAAAGAAAAAAGGGATTTACGACATTGTGAAGCAGCAATACAAATAATCCTAGAAAGATTGGGCCCGTTTGAAATGATTCAGACGGTCTTTTCATTTTATAGAATAGTATTTGTGTATAACAATGAAAATATATATAAGAGTCTGAAAAAACATTGACAAGTATTGGACGTTTTAGTATATTAAAACTACATCTTCAATGGTTTTTGTTTGCTTATTTATTTGTATCAACAATCCATTACAAAATTACTTCAAAAATGTAAACGCTAACATATACTGATCAATATATACCATTTATAAAAATAGGTTTGTTTTTGCCACGACAGAAACTAGAAATGATGCAAATGAAATATACATAGACTCATATTCTTCCTAGAGGGGCAAACCGGACCGAAGTTTTCTGAAAAGAGCTGAATAAACGATTTATGAGGGGGATATGTACATGAAAGCTGCACAAATTGTTGAGTTAAGAAAACCGTTACGAGTAGGTGAAGTGCCAGATCCGACGCCAGGGCCAAATGATGTTATTGTAAAAGTGGAAGCAAGTGGGGTATGTAGAAGTGATTGGCATGCATGGATGGGAGATATGGGATGGCTTGGTATAAAGCCTGAACTACCAATTATCCCGGGACATGAAATGGGAGGTATTGTTGCTGAAGTTGGGAAAGATGTCCACAATTTCAAGCCAGGGGATCGCGTAACAACACCGTTTCATGAATCCTGTGGTCATTGTACCTACTGTTTAAGTGGTAAGTCTAATCTATGTGAACATGTGAGAGTACACGGAATGGTTAATGACGGTGCATATGCAGAATATATTCGTATTCCACAAGGTGATTTTAATTTGGTTCATCTCCCTGATGAAGTTGATGCGATAACGGCTGCTGCCATTGGCTGTCGCTATATGACGGGGTTTCACGGCGTCGTCAAAGCAAATATAAAACCCGGTGATTGGCTTGTGATTAATGGTTCTGGTGGGGTTGGATTATCCGCAATTCAAGTCGCCAACGCTTTAGGCGCACAAGTGATTGCAGTAGATATTGATGATAAAAAACTTGAAATGGCGCAAAAAGAGGGAGCAGTGGTCACAATTAATGCTCGTAAGGAAAATGTTCCAGAAGCAGTGCAGGAAATCACAAAAGGTGGTGCTCATGCTTCCATTGATGCACTTGGTATAAAAGAAACAATTGAAAATTCCATTTTATCACTTAGAAAAGGTGGCCGTCACGTCCAAATCGGACTTACAACCAGCAGTGAATCGGGTGTAGTCGAAATTCCCATTGATATGGTGACAATGATGGAATTGGAAGTAGTTGGCAGCCTAGGGAATCCACGCACCGAATATGAAGGATTGTTACGGATGATCGCTCGAGGGAAATTAAATCCAAAATCACTTGTATCACGTGAAATCTCTCTAAAAGATGTAACGGATGTATTTAACGATATGTCAAATTATCAGACATATGGATTTAATATCATAACAGATTTTAGTTAATCTTGTTATTAAAATGTAGTGCGTGAAAATATCTTAATTACTTGGAAAGGCAATAAGTTTGGGAAAAAAACTTGATTCCGGCTTGTAATCGTGGATAAAAAACTTTTTTTCACAGAAAATGAACTGTCCAAAAATCCTGGGAATCTAGTAATTCTCAAAGGAAAGCGTTTGGACAGTTTTCTATTTTCAAGAATTTTTTGGTCAATCTAACTACTAGACCGTATGTTGATTAAATTTGCAATTGCATCGTGATATTGATCTCTAACATAATGGAACTCATTTTTGACTTCTTTTTTATGCCTAAGTGTCCCCATGTCCTCATGAATTCGGTAGTTTGTTAGGGTCATTGGAAAATAATGTATGGGATATTGTAAAGCGACCCGAAGCCAATATTCATAGTCTTGCGCATATTTTAGTTGTTCATTAAAAAGTCCAACTGTTTCTACAACATTTTTCGAAAACATCACCGTACAGCCATTAATTGGATTATAATTTTGCAATAATTTCAGGAGCTCTAAATCATTGTTGAAATGAAGACCGGCATTATATTTAATAATTTTGTTATCTTTATTTATTGTATTAAAATTTGTAAAGCTAAGAAATGCATTTTTTCTTTGCATAAATTTCAGTTGAAGCCAGACTTTATCCGGATGGATTGTATCATCGGAGCTTAACCATACGAAATAATCCCCCTTTGCCTGCTTAATACCGAAATTCATTGCTGAAGCGACGCCGTTATTTTCCTTTTTTAAATATTTAACTCTTGTTAGATAAGGAGTTATACGTTCTTTATACATGGTTGAGCCATCATTAATAACAATCACTTCTTTATGAGGGTAGCTTTGGTTTAATGCGCTCTCGATTGCTTGCCCAACATATGGACAATTATAAAACGGGATCAATATACTGACGGTCTCATTCCTTTCAACCAATAAATCACACCCTTTCCGTTCATGATTCTTATATTAAAATATTCCGGTAAATGAATAAAGCGTGGGCTGACACAATCATTACACCATTTAAGTTTTACTGCATAAGGTGATATCAGGCATATGCAGTAAAAAAAACGGGAGATGATACAATGAATATCCTTTTCGTATATTATGTGCCGAGTGGGGGTGTGGAAACATTAAATCGTCAAAGAAGTATGGCATTGAAAAGGATTGGAATCAATTGCCATTTCCTTTACTATGAAAATAGACGAGATTTACTAAACGATCATGCTGCCCCTGTCTTTATTACAAATAACGATGAGAAAATCAAACAAATATTAGAGTCAGGTAAATATCAATCCATTATCATTACATCCGACTTTCAAGCGCTGCCAAGATTTCGTTCACTCGGGTATCAAGGAAAAATGATTATCGAAGTGCAAGGTTACGGCCCTAAACATGTCGCCCGGAAAGTGTTTCAAAATGCAGTTCCGCTCGTTACCCAGTATGCAAATGGCCTGTTAAATCCGAAGACTCCACATATTGAACAACTGTTTAATGAAATATTTCCGACAGTACCGAAATTCCAATTTAATAATTGCTTTGATACGACGAAATTTTCTTATCAAACAACAACCAGTCATCCTCAACCGATTGTAGCTTGGATCGGCCGTATTGAAGACAACAAAAATTGGCAAGAGTTTCTCTTTATTGGCGCAAAGCTAATTGAGAAGGTTAATCCGAACATACAATTATTTATGTTCGAGGATCCCACGTTAAGTACAAAAGAGGAACGGCAAAAATTTGAAGCAACAATAAACCGGTTGAAGTTGCACAATCATATAACTTTACTAGCAAATGTACCAAATGAAAAAATGGCAGAATATTATTCTCGTATAGGAGACTCCGGAGGTTTTCTTTGTTCAACATCAAAAGTGGAAGGGGCCCCATATGCCATTCTTGAGGCTTTAAGTTGTAAATGTCCAATCCTTTCGACAGATTCTGATGGCGTAAAAAGTTCAATTATCCATAATGAAACAGGTAAATATTATCCAATTGGCAATATTTCTGAAGCTGTTACTCAAGCAGTTGAATTAATGAACAATACTGAGATTCGTGAACATATCCGTTTAAGAGGTTATGAACATGTAAAAACAAATTTTAGTCCTGAACTCTATGGAAAACATTTCCGGAATATGCTTCAATCTTTAGGCATTAATTGAAACATATGAATTGAATAAGGATCTGGAAAGAATTCACCGGATCCTATGTTAACATATTATAACCATATACTTCAAAATCATTAGAAAATACGGTATTGACCAACTGAATAGCCTCTTTGTCATAAAAACTTTTATAAGTCGGAAGTTTTCCTAAAGTAATAAAGGTGGATTCTGTTATTTCTTTATCAGCAAAGTTTCCTGTTAGTCTCATTACTGAAGATAGGTGATGCGTTGATTTTGATAATTCTGGTAGGTTTGACCTCTTCAGGTTATATTTGTCTTCGATTTGTTTTATTTGTTTTTGAAAACTTTCAAGATATATATACTGATCGACAAACTCTTCTTCCCCGACTTCATATTGTGGGGAAAAATGGTTGTCATAACCTTCCGCTATTTGGATATAATGTAAAAATTGCTTGAATGTAATCCCTTTTGTACTGTTTTTATCATGATAAAAAAATTCACGAATTTTTCGCCATTCGTTTTCCCAATGTTGATTTCCTTTTGATGTGGCTAAAATTAAAAATTGGCTGACTGCTCTTTTATACGGGTTGCGAACAAGTTTCAATGTATCTTTTCTTTTCGTCAAAAGATGGTCTGCTACATCCTGCATATAAGTCGGCTTCTGCTTGTAGACTTCATTCTCATAAAAATGTACCCAAGGATTGTAGGTTAAGGCATCTTCAAGGAGATCCACTTGAAAGAAAAACCATTTTAAGAAAGTAGTACATCCGCTTTTTTGACTCCAGAATAAAATGATTGGAAAATTAGGGTGAAAATGTGGAACACGATTTTTTATTACCTTTTCCACTCTCACTTTTTTACTCTCCAATATGTGTCACTTCCCTTAAAAAATTATTTTTCAATACTCTTTCTATTTAATCTATGTTTAAGTTAGCATTTTGTAAGGGACGGGTACATAGAAAACTGTAATTCGAATGGAAGAAATACCATTTTGATCATACCGTTTTCTTTCTTCTTGAATATGATACTTTCAAGACGCCAATAGTTTATGGAAAAGTAATGAGGTGGAACTTAATATGAAAATCTTGCTTGCAACTTTCTGGGATATTCCTCATACAGGAGGAGTATGGAAGTATATGCAACAATTGAAAGAAAGATTGGAGTCAATCGGACATGTGGTTGATCTTTTAGGTTATGGAGAGCAAGGGGAATTGGTTTATAAATATAATAAAAATAAAAAAATAAATAAACGATCTTATCAAGATGATATCAAACAAGCTTTTCCAGTAATGGTGATCGATCCTATCATTCATTATTATGAAGAACGGATGTATTTTTATGAACTCGCAGCAAAAATACTTGGAATCGAGGAGTATGATTTAATCCATTGCCAAGATGTATTTACTGCCATTATATTCAATCGAATTCGTGCAAAACATACTACATTGGTGGCGACACTACACGGAAGCGTTGCTCATGAAATTTTAGAAGCATTTTATCATTCAAACAATCCAGTATCCCCTCACGGTGACAGTTATTTTGGAAATCTCGAATACAATGGCGCAACAGCCGGTGAAATAACGATTGTTGCCAATAATTGGCTAAAAAATATTTTCGTTAAAGAATTTAATGTCCCCGTTTCAAAAATTATCATTCAACACTATGGTTATGATATCGAGACTTTTTTAGAGCAAATGAATCATCCATCACCAGTTCAAAAACCGCTCACACAAAAAGTAATCATCTATACCGGAAGACTTTCTGAGATGAAAGGTGTTCATCATTTAGTCGGTGCATTAGCTCGATTGAAAAAGAAAAGACAGGATTGGGTTTGTTGGATTGTCGGGGATGGTCCACAATATCCAGCATTACAAAAACAAGTAGCTTCATTTGGGCTGGATAATGAGGTGTTTTTTTTCGGAAAAAGAGAGGATATTCCTTATTTATTATCACTCGCCGATATCCTCGTTCTCCCAACATTAATCGATAATCAGCCATTATCAGTTATTGAAGCACAACTTGCCGGAAAAGCAGTAATTGCCACTAATGTCGGTGGCGTACCGGAAATGATTGAACATGGGATGACCGGTGTGTTAACACCACCTGGTGATGAGGAAATGCTGTCCATCCATATCGATTATTTACTGGAACATGAGCCATATCTTGTCAATTTAGGTAAAAGGGCAAAAGCATGGGCACTAACACATTGGCCATTAAATCAAGCCTTCGAAAAACTAGTAAATATTTATGAACAGGCAATTTTGTTAAGAAAAACCGAAATGGATGAAGCCAACAAAAATTAAAGTCATTTTTGACCAAATATTATATACGAAAAATCCGAGTTGAACATAATATATGTAAAAAATGAGGTAGGTAAATCACAAACATTATTTGATAAGTAAAATGTTGAACGAACCGGTCACTTCCGGGTGTTTATCTTCATCTATTTCATCATTGATTTACCCTTAAGTAAAAAGAGGAAGATTTGAAAAAATATATTGGAGAGGGGGGCGGAGAATGAAAGTTTTAGTTACGGGTGGAGCGGGTTTTATTGGGTCCCATCTCGTTGATCAACTAGTTAAGCAAGGATATGACGTACATGTAATCGATAATATTTCTACAGGAAAAACACATTTTTTATCGACGCACGCACACTTATATGAATTTGATATACGCGGAATTGAAACGAAACAATGGATTCAAGAAGAAAAACCGGATGTAATTTTTCATCTAGCTGCACAAGCAGATGTTTCAAAATCGATGAATGAACCAGGAGTGGATACCGATACAAATATTAACGGGACCATCAATGTTTTAGAAGCTTGCCGTACTTACAAGATAAAAAAATTTATCTTTTCCTCCACTTCAGCAGTATATGGAAACATAGTGAAAGATCGAATAAGTGAAAAGGACTTGGCCGAACCCGTTTCTTTTTATGGATTATCGAAACTTACAGCAGAAAAGTGTATTCAATTGTTTTCGCATATGTACGATATTCCTTTTACGATTCTCCGTTATGGAAATGTGTATGGCCCGCGGCAAACCGGAAAAGGAGAAGCAGGTGTCATAGCTGTTTTTCTTGATCAATTAAAGAAGCAAAAACCATTAAATATTCACGGTGATGGAGAACAGACAAGGGATTTCATCTTTGTTAAAGACATCGTTCAAGCAAATTTTGCTGCCATTGAACGAGGAAAACGGGATATTTTTAATATAAGCACAGCACAAAGTACATCCATCAATCAAATTGTAAACATACTCAGACAATTACACAAGCAACCGGTAGCAGTTCGTTATTCCGCAGCGAGAAAAGGAGATATACAGAATAGTTGCCTGGATAATCAAAAAGCAAGAAAATGGCTTGAATGGAGACCAAAAATTGATATTCATAGCGGGTTAGCGGAAACATATCAATACGTTTTTAGCTAATGGTTTTTGAACATTTTATTGCAATCCCTTTTGTAAAGAAAACTCGGGCGTCCGAGCCTTAAGACAACCAAGAGCCGTAGTTCAGTGAAAAAACATTTTCGCTTGCGAGGTAATGCTACCGAAGTCTCTCCAGTTCAGCGAAAAAACATTTTCACTTGCGAGGTAATGCTACCAAAGTCTCTCCAGTTCACCGAAAAAATATAAAATTTTTTCGGCTGCGATGTATTCCCGCGAAGCTTTCCTATTAGCCAAGAAAGACTGCAATGCTTAGATTCTAATATTTCAATAAAGAAAACATTAGCCTCAAAATTATTGGCGACTCGTGATGTGTAAAAATTTTAGCTGCGATGGATCGGTTCGCAGCTTTTTTGCATTTCCTTAAATTTAAAATTTCTATCTACGTTCATTCCTTTATTAAAAATTAATACTTGTTGTATAAAATAAATTTTCTAAATAAACTTAAATAATAGTTGACAGGTCGGAATAGTATGATTAAAATATAACTCAATAAAATACCCTATAACATTTTTTTATACGTTGAATATAATACATAGAAAATTTTATAGCCGTAAGTAGTTAAATAAGTATTTCGGGGCAAAATGGAGGAGGAAACAAGGATGAGCAAATTGATTGTATTTGCAATTGTCGGTTTTTTTGCACAGCTTATTGACGGAGCATTAGGAATGGCTTATGGTGTCACTTCGACAACTTTATTATTAGCCTTTAGTGTGAATCCTGCGGCGGCATCCGCATCTGTGCATTTAGCTGAATTGGTGACGACTGCCGCATCAGGCGCTTCTCATATTAAATTTGGCAATGTCGATAAAAAGATGGTTTTTCGTCTAATTATCCCGGGAGCAATTGGCGCTTTTCTAGGCGCAACATTTTTAAGTAATTTACCCGGTGATGTCATTAAGCCATATGTCTCATTATTTTTATTGCTATTAGGCGTATATATTCTAATTCGCTTTCTATTTATCTATAAAAAAACGGAAGAACAAAAGAATGTGGAGTTATCTTTTAAGCAATCGATCCCACTCGGCTTTATCGGCGGATTTTTTGATGCAACCGGCGGCGGTGGCTGGGGACCGATTACAACACCGGTTTTACTTTCCAAAAAAGGGATAAGCGCAAGAAAGGCTGTCGGTACGGTGGATACAAGTGAATTTGTCATTGCTTTATCGGCATCGTTAGGTTTTTTCTTATCTATCGGTTCTGAACTGATTGAATGGATGTGGGTAATTGCAATAATGATCGGTGGCGTTTTAGCGGCACCATTGGCAGCCTGGCTTGTGCGTATTGTCCCTACTCAAATAATGGGTGCTTTAGTGGGCGGATTTATTGTTTTAACAAATGCGAGAACGATTTTTTCCACTTGGATAACCAATGATTCGATTTATCCGGTTTTATATGGTCTGATTATCGTTACTTGGGTTGCAGCGGTTGGATATGCCATTTATAAATATAATCTGGACAGAAAAGCTTCCAAGGAGGAATTACCACTAGATGTCGAATTGTAATTTATCAAGTAGAATGGCAGGAAACAATTGGTCATCATGCAATTCATATATATAGCACAGGTAACGTTAGGATCAAATATTACCTTAAAGGTGGAGGAGATATTAATGAAACAATTGGATGAGTTTAAACTGAAATATATAATTTCCCTGTTGGAAAACATGGAATATGGCTCGTTAAATATTACCGTCCATGCCGGTGAAATTACCCAAATCGACAAGACGGAAAAGAAGCGGTTTACCTTGGCGAAAGTAAACAAATCGTAATCTCAAACACTACATCGATAGGAACGAAACATAATTCCTAATACAATTTCAAACGTTTATCCGATTGGACCACCAAAGGATACAGAATGATTGATATTTACAACGACATCAATCAAGTTCTGTGTCCTTTTTGTTTTAAAAAATAAAGGGAGATGATTTTTATGAGTAAGATTGTCATTATTTCAGGAAGTCCTTCTAGAAATTCCAGTTCTGAGCATGTTCTTCATTTTTTAGGTCAGCTCATAGAAAAAGAAGGATATTTGGTCACACATATTTCAGTAAAGGATATATCCGCTGAAGTTTTATTTAGTGGCCTATATGATAATGGAGAAATCCAAAAAATCTCAGACGATATACAACAGGCATCGGGTATCATTGTTGGCTCACCTGTTTATAAAGGAGCTTATACCGGTGTATTAAAAGCGTTAATTGATCTAATGCCCCAGGATGTTTTAAAAAATAAACCCGTTCTACCCATTATGACAGGTGGTAGTCCGGCGCATTTGCTTGCGATCGAATATACATTAAACCCAGTTCTTACCACGTTGAAAGGGATATGTTTAAAAGGTATCTATTTATTGGATAAACAAATTGATAAAGAGATTTGCGGTAATCCAATCACCGATGACGAGCTTTATAAACGAATAAAAAAACAACTTTATTATTTTGTTGACTCAGTTAATAAAACAGAAAAAGCCATTCCGGTATTAACTCGAATTGATTTGTAAAACAAGGAATTATCATAGAAAAATAAAAAAATGTGATTGAAAGGATGAGGAACTTTGAAAATTTTTTGGTTTATTCCTACACATGGAGATGGGCGATATTTAGGAACACGAAAAGGAGGGAGGGCTGCCAACTACGCTTATTTTCGTCAAATTGCACAGGCTGTGGATAGTTTAGGATATGAAGGTGTATTAATACCAACAGGAAAATCATGCGAAGATCCTTGGATGGTTGCCTCAAGTCTAATTCCTGTTACAGAAAAATTAAAATTTTTAGTAGCTGTCAGACCGGGTTTAATGTCACCAACTGTTGCGGCTAGGATGGCAGCAACATTTGATCGATTATCTGGAGCCAGATTATTAATAAATGTTGTGACAGGAGGTGATCCCGTTGAATTGGCTGGGGAGGGATTATTTCTAAAACATGATGCGCGTTATGATTTAACTGATGAATTTTTAACGATATGGAGGAAGGTGCTAGAAGGAGAAAAGGTTGATTTCCAAGGAGAATACTTGCATGTAGAAGGGGCAGAAGTTCTATATTCACCACTCCAGAAACCTTATCCACCATTATATTTTGGAGGTTCATCAGAAGCGGGAATGAAGGTGGCTGCAGATCATGTTGACGTCTATTTAACTTGGGGAGAACCACCTGCGCAAGTAGAAAAGAAAATTTTGAAAATGAAGAAGCTAGCAGTTGAAAGGGGGAGAGAAATAAAATTTGGCATCCGTCTACATGTTATTGTTAGGGAAACGGAATCAGAAGCATGGCAAGCAGCAGAAAAGTTAATCAAGTATGTTGACGACGAAACGATTAGTGCCGCTCAAAAGGTATACGCAAGAATGGATTCGGTAGGACAAAAAAGAATGACAGCACTTAATAAAGGTGACCGGTTAAATTTGGAGGTAAGTCCTAATCTCTGGGCTGGTGTCGGTCTTGTCCGAGGTGGTGCAGGAACGGCGCTTGTCGGTGATCCGGATACAGTTGCAAAGCGAATTAAAGAATATTTTGATTTAGGGATTGAAACATTTATTTTATCAGGCTATCCGCATTTAGAAGAAGCCTACCGGACAGCGGAATTATTATTTCCTATGCTGCCAATTCAAGACGTGAGCAAACAAAATGAAAAAGTATTTATTAGTCCATTTGGTGAAATAATTGCCAATCAACAAATACCAATAAAGTAAAGAATATTATTGTTTAGAATGATTATTTGAAACAAAGATATTTTTATTTAAATATTTCGGGGGAAAAAACATGATAAAAAAAACTAGAACACTACTTCTTTTTTTTCTACTAATAACATTTTCATTTATCACTTTAACAGGGTGTGACCAATGGGCTTCAACTAAGGAGAAAGATGCAACAGATAAAATTTTTCGAATTGGCTATCAAAAATTTGGCACATTAAACATTCTTAAGGCAGAAGGAACGCTGGAAAAAGTGTTGGAACCTAAAGGCTATAAAGTAGAATGGACCGAGTTTCCCGGTGGACCGCAATTACTTGAAGCATTAAATGTTGGTAGTCTAGATTTCGGTCATACAGGGGAAGCACCGCCGATTTTTGCTCAAGCGGCTGGTGCTCCAATCGTGTACTTTGCCAATGAACCAACTAATCCAAAAGGTGAGGCAATTTTAGTTCCAAAACACTCTTCCATTCAAAGTGTGCAAGATTTACAAGGAAAAAAGATTGCATTGAATAAAGGATCAAATGTTCATTATTTGCTTGTTCGGGCATTAGAAGAGTACGGGGTTCAATATGAAGAAATTGAACCGGTTTTTTTAGCTCCTGCCGATGCCAGAGCTGCTTTTGAGCAAGGTTCTGTCGATGCATGGGTGATATGGGATCCTTTTTTTGCTGAAGCAGAAGCCAAAACAGGTGCCCGTATTTTAGTTGATGGAACCGGGTTGGTCCAAAACCGTGAATTTTTCCTTGCATCAAAGTCCTTTGCGGAAAAGCATCCAGAGCTATTGGATATTGTATATAAAGAAATCAAAAAAGTAGAAAGAAAAACAATGGAAAATAAAACAGAAACAGCAGCATTTCTATCGCCGCAATTAGGAATTGAAGCAGAAACATTGGAAAAAGTTCTAGAAAGAAGGACATTTGGCATCGAAAAGATAACGCAAGAAACAATTGAAAACCAACAAAAAATTGCTGATAAATTTTACGAACTACAATTAATACCGAAAAAAATTAATACATTTGATGCATTATTAAAAGTTGATTCATAGTCCTGCGGTAATATGTCAAGTCCAAAAATCTAAGGAATTGGAAATTTTTTTAGCAATTAACCTTAAAAAGACAACACTAAAGAAACCCAGTAAAAATTACCATTTACTGGAAATTAGAAGGATTAAGTAAAGGGTTATTCCTTATTTATTCACCTTCCTTCTAGGCGTGTAAATTTGATCGTTACGTAGCAGCGTATCGATCAAACGCACAAGTTTTCTTGCGGTTAAGACGAGTGCTCTTTTATGTTGGTGCTTGGGAGCCTCGTGATACTTTTTTAGGTAGTATGCCCGATATTCAGGCTCGTTTCGCTGTACCGAGTTGGCAGCTTCAACTAGGTAATAACGAAGATAACGATTTCCTGAACGTATCATCTTGGTTTCCTCAGCCTCAAACAATCCTGATTGGTGCTTGTTCCATGTCAAACCGGCATATTTAGCTACTGAGGCTTGGTTGTCAAAACGTTCTATTTGTCCAATTTCTGCTAAAATACCAGCACTATAAACAGGTCCAATTCCAGGAATCGTTTGTATAGTATTCGGTATACCATCTAATAGCTTTTTAATGGCTTTATCCAGTTCCTTGATTTGCTTGGTAACACTGCGAATGGACTCAATGGAAGTCCCTAATAAAAGATCGATGGAGTCTTCTACACATTTCGATAATCGATAGGAAGACCTCGCAGCCTTTTGAATGGACTTTGCCACATATTCGGCGTCAGTAAACCGATTTTTGCCCTTTATCCGGAGAAATTCAGCCAGGTCTTGAATGTCCATTGCGCTAATTTCATCTAAGCTGTACTGCTCTAACAACAGCTCCATTATGGCATTTCCAAACACTGAGCTTTCAACCTCAGTTGTAAAGGAACTGCATTTGTAAAACAGGTGTTCAAGAAAATACTGCTTTTCTCGTGTTAAATTGTGAACGAGATGATATCTCATTCTTGTTAATCTTTGGAGGGCAATAAATTGGTTTTGCATGACGACCGATTGACGAAGGCGTCCAAAGCGAAGTCGATCAGCGATAATCCAAGCATCAATATGATCAGTTTTATCCAAATCGACATAGGATTCTTTGAATTTTTTAATCAGCTTAGGATTTATCGTAAGGACTTTTGTTTGAAACCTTTTTAACGATTCATCTTCATGAAAGAACATGGCTGGATGCCAACTATAAACTGAGGTGGCCTCCATACCTATCACAATCTCTTGAATCACATGTTTTTGGGCAATATCTACAATTTGATCTCGTAGATAAGAAGCCCCAATTAAATTATTATCGACGGTGAGAGAAGCTAATGTTTCTCCATCAAAGGACATGATACAAGCCTTCATGTCTTGAGAGCTAACGTCTATTCCAACAAATAATTTCATGGGGTTAACCTCCTTTCAATCTAGGATCAAGGGAAGGACTCTTCGGGATGTCCCCAGTGTACTTGTAGGTCAATCACCCTCGCTTATTAGAACTCACTCTGGTCCATGAGCTGCCTGGAAGCTGCAACTTCCAGCATGGGCTGCCAGAGGGAACAGCCTGCGGGTTAGAAGTTCAAACAAGAACTGGGGAAACAGACTATAGTAGTAGTCAAAGGCTACAGGAGGGCAAAGAATTTCCCCAAATGATCCTAATATCATTATCTAGGGACATCACGAAAAGTCCACCCTTTTGACCAAATTTTTTTCGATTGTGGGGGGCTAGCCCCCCACAATCTGAACGAACATCTATGAAGTTATAAAAGATCATTATTAGAATTGGAAATTACCTTAAAAAAGGAATCTAAACATATTATACGAGGAGCCAGTAAGGATGAAATGGAGGATGAACGTTTTGAATCGACTATTTCATTCCCCAATTTTTTACTACAAGTAAATGCAGTAATTGGTAATTTACGGGAGGAAGATTCAACCCTTGATGATAAACATTTCTTGAATAATTTATCATGGGCTTGGCACGATGCTGATAGCGCAAAGAAATTTTTATATCATATGCTCAAATGCCGTGTGTTGTTTGATAAATATATTTTGAAACGCGAATATACTAGAGATTATAAAGAAACTGGAAAATGGTCGTTACAACGTTTAGAGAAATATAGAGATGGGAATAGTGATAAACCAAAATATGTAGGGACTTTTGGTGATGATGGTAGTCAGAAAAATAAACAATTAAGAACGCTACAATCCTGTTTGCGAATTACTTACACATCACCTAAGACGATGCATTGGATTTCACTCGTCTTAACAAGGTTATTAGAGAATGAATCATGTGACATCATTGCAATCCTAGAAAATTACTGTAAAACAAAAGTTATTCACTCAAAATTTGAAGGTGCTAGTGGATTTGGTTATGAAAGAATCGTATTTACATATCTTGATTATCTTTTATATAGAGATGGGTATTCTTACTTGAATAAAGAATTTATTGCGCCAATGCGTGATGATTGGCAATTTCAATTTAGAAGTTCTATTGAACACTTTTATCCACAACATCCAGTTGAAGGTGAATATTGGGAATCGGATGACCTTAATGGTTTTGGAAACCTTGCATTAATTACTGTATCTGGAAACTCCAAGTTCTCTAATTTGCCACCAACAGGAAAAATCAGCTCTTACCCAAGCATTATCGAACAAAGTCTGAAACTTAAAATCATGAAAGAACTAGCTACTCTCGATGATGAGGGGTGGAATCAGGCAAAAGCAAACGAACATAAGGAGGAAATGTTTAGGGTTTTGAGGGGAGAGTGTTTATGAGGAAAAATAATTCTAATTCCTACTTTATTTCAAAACCCTTCCCAAAGGAGAAAGAATAAATACCTATTTAATATTTAATATTTAATATAAAAATTTGGAATGAATAAATGAAGTAATAATAGTTCATTCAAAAAATAAGGAGGATATATAAATGGCTGTACCAGATTACCAAAGCTTTATGTTACCATTTTTAGAAATTTTAGGTGATAAAAAAGAACATACGTTACAAGAAATGTATAGAAGGCTATCTGATCACTTTAATTTAACGGATGAAGACAAAGAAGAATTGTTACCAAGTGGGAGACAATTGAAACTACATAATCGAATTGGTTGGGCACGTACCTATTTAAAAAAAGCAGGGTTATTAAAACACTCGGGAAGGGGGAAATTCTATATTACAGAGCGTGGATTGGATGTCTTACGGCAAAAACCAAGTAAGATTGACACGAAGTATTTAGAACAGTTTGATGAATTTGTGGAATTCCGAACATCTAACAGTATACAACTCGAAAATGAGGATAAAACACGTACAACTTTAATAGAAACTGAATTATCACCAGAAGAAATACTAGAAGCAAGCTACCAACAATTAAGAAGAGATTTGATGGGAGAAATTCTAGATACAGTTAAATCTTGTTCTCCAAGTTTTTTTGAAAAATTGGTAATTGATTTATTAGTCTCTATGGGTTATGGAGGTTCACATGCTGATGCTGGTAAAGCAATAGGTAGAAGTGGAGATGAGGGAATAGATGGAATTATAAATGAGGATAAGCTTGGTTTAGATGTCGTTTATATACAAGCTAAGAGATGGGAAAACCCTGTTGGTCGTCCAACAGTACAAGCTTTTGCAGGTAGTTTAGAAGGCCAAAGAGCTCGTAAGGGTGTTTTAATCACTACCTCAAGATTTACTGAAGATGCACATGAGTATGTAAGTAGAATTGAAAAGAAAATTGTTTTAATTGATGGAAAGCGATTAGCGGAATTAATGATAGATTTTAATATTGGTGTTTCCAATAAAGCAGAGTACATTGTAAAAAATATTGATAGTGATTATTTTGAAGAAGTTTAATCATAAGATTCCAACATGATATTTAAAGCACCAGAACCATCTCTGCTCTCAAAAAAGAACATAGGAACATAAATTTTGGGGCTAAGTAAAAGGAAAACAGAATAATCTAAGGAGAAATTAATTATACAGTAAAAGTAAGTTTTAGAAAATGACAGGGCAGTATAAGTATGTGTCAATTTTTTTTGATAGGGTTTAAATATCGGGTATTCCAAGATACTTTTTTTGTACACTTTCGGCTACCGTGTTTCTCTTGCTTTCCTAGCTCAGGGAGAACTGTTCCGAATTGCCGTAATATCTTTGTATAAAGATTGATAACAGGAGTGTTAATTTGCAAGAAATTTACTCGCTTTCCGCGGGCGGCTGGCGAGCCTCCTCGCTCCTGCCTCGCTGCGGGGTCTCTCCTGGATCGCTTTTTCCGCAGGAGTCTCGTAAATTTCGCACGCATTAGCGACTAGCCCCCATTGAGTCAGGCTAAAACGAAAGCTCTAATATTTTGCTTAAATGCCCCATTGCCAATGAACTGCTTGAATATAGGGCAACAGATCCATGATTTACGCCAATTGAGGGGCGTACAGGCTGCTTGAATAGTTGAGACATCCTGATGGCTTGTTTCAAGTTCCGTTGCTTTCTCGTGCTTCTTGAGCGGTGTTTCAAATAGGCATCCCGCAATGTCCCGTTAAGAATGCCCTGTTTGATTTTCACCATGGCTTCTGCGCCAACTCCACTCCAATGCATGCCCCTTTTCTTCATCCTGAATGAGATATGCCTTTGGTTCGATTCCATCGCTCCCAAGCCTCTCGCACCTTCTGGCACGTTCTCAACCTTGTCTCTCCAGTCAAAAATGCGGTCCCAGTTTTTCAAGATATACGAACGGAATTCCTTGAGTTTCTTGAGGCTCTTTTCATCCGTCAATGTGCTTTCGTGCGTATCCAAATATAACGTGAATTGGTCTAAGTCACGCGTTTGAATCGCTTTTCTAATTTTGTCTTTGATCTCGCTCTTTCCGCCCCAAATGTCCTTACGATGGCTTGTGCAACGTGGTAGGTATCTAGCTGGTTGAGCACCGGAAATTCCGACTGTGAAAATGCTGTTTGAAACCGTTCAGCTGTGTATCCCGAACCTCCATCACTGTTTGTAATGACATGCGTTTTTTCGAGGGAGTAGGTGTTGGCAGCTGTGGCTTGGACTTCATCCCAAAATGCCTGGATGGCTTCCGTCGTCATGATGACTGTCATAGAGAATGGCGTGGTGGACTTCCATACTCTGTTTCTTTTCCAGTCCCCGGATGAATACGCCATCTGCTTCAGAAAACAGGTAGTCTGCCTTCTTCCCCTCAGGCAGTGAAGCAGCTATTTTCCAGCTCTCTACAAGAACCTTATCGGCTTCTGCCTGAGTTTTCCCTACGTGTTTTACCATGTTTCCTACAGTTGTGTGACTAAGACTCACTGCTGTCCACTCTTTTAAAATATTAGCCATCTCCCGATAGGTGTTTTCACTTGCCAACTCTACCACCTTTAATTCCACTAACGGGCTGTATCGTTGGTGTGGTACCAGCCCTAACCATTCATCCAAGGGATAATGCGAGTTTCCTCTCTTGTCATGCATTAATGAACGTTTAAAGGTCACAATTGCAAATAGAAACTGAACGCTTCTGTCATCACTCCGGCAGTACTCCTAGCCTTCCTCCAACTTCTTCTGTTTAATTGTTTTATCTAACTCCTCAAATACGTCCCCAACCCATTGTGTAAAAACCTTCTGCATCAGAATTTTAACCTGTTCTTCAAATTCAATAATACTCTTTTTACCTTTTAATAATCCAGCAATTATTGATATAACATCCATGGGAAGACCTCTCTCTAGATGTTCATTTCAAGGTGTACATTTAGATGATAGAGTGTCTTCCCATTTTTTTTCACTCATCTGCCCCTTCAAGTAAAATTTTACACATACTTATTAGACGCCCGTTCCGCATTGAACGCGGCACCAGCGGAAGAATGTAAATCAGCCGGCGCATATTTTCAGGAAAGAGTGTCGGTAGTGCTAAAAGCAGCACACTTTGGATCATCCGGTTCCAATATTCATTATGCTGATTTCCAAATGACTATGGCAAACCTGTAAGGTTTTTTTTCAGCGCCATTTACATGGGGAACAAAAAGATTGGTTCAAAAAGATAAAATATATTGACATTTTGGTTTGTTATGATAATATGGACTACAAATAATTTTAGTTATACTTTAATTTTTTAACCTGACTAAACATCGACAGATCAGAGAGGATAATCATGATTGAAATTCACAAAAAAATTCGTGAGCTAAGGTTACAAAAAGGACTGACTCTAAAACAATTAAGCGAAAAGACAAATTTAACCATTGGTTTTCTTTCACAAGTTGAAAGAGGGACATCTTCACTTGCCATTACTTCTCTAAAAAAAATTGCAGATAGTTTGGGCGTGGAAATTTCGTACTTTTTCAACCCGACCATCACAGCACATTATGCCGTAAAGAAGGAGAACCAGAAAACTTTTACAGTGGAAGGGAATGCAACAAAATATATCCGGTTAAGCGGAAACTTTCACAATCGAAATTTGGAGTGTATGCTTGTCACTCTGCAGCCGTTTCAAAAAGATGATCAGACATTCAGCCATATGGGCGAGGAGTTTTATTATGTTTTAAAAGGTGAAGTGATATTTAAAATTGACAACAATGAATACCATCTTATGGCAGGTGAATCCATTCACTTTCCTTCTGAAAAAACCCATCAGTGGGAAAATCCGACAGGCGAGGAAACAGTTCTTATAAGTGTATTAACTCCGGTTCTTTTTTAAGGATTGGAGATTTCAATATACCTTTGAAAGGAGTGTTCATATTTTATGAAAGTTGCAACGGATATTGGGGGTACATTCACAGATCTTGTATACGTCAATGACAGAGGAGATTTAGGTATTGCAAAAAGCCATACGACGCCGCCAAATTTTGAACAAGGTGTAATGGACGTTATACAGCAAGCCGGAATAGAACCGGACGCCATCAAGACATTCATTCATGGAACAACCGTCATTATTAATGCACTGACGGAAAGGAAAGGAGCTAAGACAGGCCTTATAACGACAAAGGGATTCAGAGATGTATTAGAGATTGCGCGCGGGAACAGGCCTGATCTTTATAATGTAAGGTACCAAAAACCAAAGCCGTTTGTTGAGAGATATCTAAGAAAAGAAGTAGAGGAGAGGTTAAATTATAAGGGAGAAGAATTAACACCGCTTAATAAAAATGAAATCAAAGAAATTGTAGATTTTTTTAAGAAAGAAAAAGTTGAAGCCATTGCAGTATCTTTTCTGCATTCTTACGCGAATCCAGTCCACGAACAAGAAACGGTGGCGTATATTAAAGCATTATGGCCTGAAGTATTTGTAACAGCTTCCCATGAAATCACAAAGGAATGGCGGGAGTACGAAAGAACAAATACCGCTGTTTTCAATGCATATGTAAAACCAATTGCGACCTCTTATGTGAACAAACTGGATGAAAAACAAAAAAGAAGCAATAACTATATTATGCAATCAAATGGCGGGACGACTACTTTTGAAAACGCCAAAAATA
>Ga0207747_1000832_pt1 | contig 27712 bp, 32 predicted proteins | sample HigsolmetaGSP11D_FD_184839 | JGI IMG/M metagenome (GOLD analysis project Ga0207747, IMG submission 184839) | High solid enriched microbial communities from the Joint BioEnergy Institute, USA - SP1-1-D (SPAdes) | ecosystem: Engineered > Bioreactor > SSF (Solid state fermentation) > Aerobic >...
CTGGCCAAGACCTGCGCCAAGCTCGGCATCAGCTTCTGGGACTACCTCGGGTCCAGGCTTGGCATTCCCGGTCAAGCCGCCGTCCCGTACCTCCCGGACCTCGTCCGAGCGCGCTGCCGGCCCGCCTGACCGCCACGGCTTTTGCCCCTGTTACAAAGTTGGCTGGGGGACCTGGATTCGAACCAAGGCTGCCCGGTTCAGAGCCGGGAGTTCTACCGCTAAACTATCCCCCAAGCAGGTGGCGGGCCATACGGTCCGCCACGGGGCGGGGAGGTAGCATTTCCAAGCCCCAACCGCAACCGCCTCAGGAGGGGAAATCGAGGCAGCCGAATGTATACCAATGATAGAAAGAAGAGTGCGCGCCACCCTTCTCATTCCATCTCGCCACCCTCCAGCCGGGCCTCGATCAGGCTGGTCCAGCCGATGAAGCCAGCGACCAAGTACGCTCTCGGGCCGGTGCAGAGGAAATGCGGCGCGTTCACCTGCCCGATCCGCCCGGCGCTCATTATCGCGATCCGGTCGGAGGTCGTCATCGCCTCCGCTTGGCCATGCGTGACATAGACGGTGGTGATGCGGAATTCGCCATTCAGGCGGCGGATCTCGAAGCGCATCTCCTCGCGCAGGCAGGTATCCAGGTTGGAGAGCGGCTCACAACACCAGCGCTGCCGGCTTCACCAGGAAAGCCCATGCCAGGGCAACGCGCTAATGCTGGCCGCCGGAAAACTTGGCCGGGTAATGCTCGGTCAAATGGCCCAGATGCACCACCTCCAGGATCTCGGAGACGCGCCGCCGCACCTCCTCAGTGGGTAGCTTGCACACTTCGGGCTGAAGGCGACGTTCTCCGCCACGGTCATGTTCAGCCAGATCGCGTTGCTCTGAAAGATCATGAACATCCGCCGCCACTCCGGCGGCAGTACCAGACCCGGGGCGGAGATCGCCTTGCCGTAGCCGGAGGGACTAAGCAGGGAAACGAACTCGCCCGCGGCCAGCGCCAGCTTGATGCCGCCCACCACCGTCAGCTTGCTATAGGCATTGGTCAGGCGACGCAGATCAGGCGGGACATGTTCAGGCGACAAGCAGCAGCCAAGCATAGGGAGCATAGAAGCCGGTCGCCATGACGACGTCGGGGATGACGAAAGGCACCATGGCCAGGAAAGCCAGGGCGTCGCCGAACGGCAGCAGGCGCCAGCTCACCACATAGGCGACGCGCAGCGCAATGAGGGCGGCTTCGTGCCTTGCGGCGGCAGCAAGCCAGGCCGTAGCGGAGCAGGATCGTCATCATTTGTGGCCAGGTCTGGGATTCCATGAACAGTTTCGCTGCATTGGAATGCAGCGCGTTGCGGACGATCGCAGAGGGTGCGATCGTCGCCAGGACGCCTTCCTCCGGATAGATGAGTCTGGGCGGGTTGCTGCAGAAGATGCTGAGCAGCACCGTCGCCACCGGAACGGCCACGTCGGCCGAACGCTCTCCAGCATTCAGCAGCGTCACCAAATGCTGGCTCGACCAGGCGAGCATCTTGCGCATCTGCGCGGCCCAGGCGCCGATCGCGCCGCTAAAGCCCGGATACCCGACCGCAAGCAGGTTGCGCTATTTGGGATCGAGAAGGTCGATCCAGATCTCGGTGCCTCCGCCTCGCTTATCTTCTGGCTATTGCGGGCGAGCTGGAACAGACCGAGGAAGCTCGTATGAAATCAATTGTCGTGGTCGGCGCTGCGGATGGATTCCAGCATGCCGCCCGCATTGGCCGGCCGGAATCGCAGCACACGGCCACTGCGCTTCAGTTTCAGGAATTCGCTTCTTGTACTCGCGCCAGGCCGCACGTGAAGAAGAAGCGCGCCTTGCGCGACAGTTTGCCCGGACAGCTTGCCACCGGACCTCGGTGCCGCAAACAACCGAACATACCATGGTCCAGCCCAGTCATGTTTTTTCCGCAACGGACCTCAGCGGCGCTGTTCGCGCATCGATCGGCTTGCCTGTCACGGCTTTCGGCTGTAGCCCCTCGCAATGTCCATACGGGGAGCATGGATCCAGTGAACCAGGCCGATCTTATCGCCCATGTTGCCAATGCGACCGGAATGTCGAAGGCCGATGCCGGCCGGGCCATCGAGGCCGTGTTCAGTGGCATCGCCGATGAGCTGGCCGCTGGCCGGCAGGTGCGGCTGTCCGGCTTTGGCATCTTCAGCACGGCCGAGCGCGCGGCACGTGAGGGCCGCAACCCGCAAACCGGCGCGATCGTGCAGATTCCCGCCTCGAAGGCGGCGAAATTCTCCGCGGCAAAGGCCCTGAAGGAACGCCTGAACAACAACCAGGCCTGACGGTCGCACCCCGCGCCCGGGCGGGCAAGCACGGAGGAGCCAGATGGCCGAGCAGGACGCCACGGGCAGCGGAACCGTGCCGGAGGCCGCGGCCCGCTTTGTCATCATCATCCAGGGCACGGCGCCCAAGGCCAGCATCGTCGAGGGGATCGAAGGTGTGAAGGACGCCCTCCTCCAGCATCTCTGGAAGGAGCCGGGGGCGGCAGTCCTGGACCAGGCCGCCAACCTCATTGGTTCCATCGAGGATCCGGCGGCCTGGGCGGTGCATGGCGCCGGCGATGGCCGTCCCTTCTGGCACTGGTGGCTGGGCTATGAGGGCGGCTCCGTGACGGTGCAGCGGCTGACGGAGCCCCTGCCACCGCGACTGGATAATGACCTGCTGCGCTCCGCCATTGCCGATGCCGCCAATGCCCTGGCCGCCTGCGCCCAGGACCTCCGGCAACTCGCGGGGACGGATGCCGGCGTCTATGTCTTCACGTCGCAGCGTTCCGGCGGCTGAGCCGCACCGGCATCACCCAGCCAGGCCAAGATAGGCCCGCCGCACCTCCTCATTCACCGCCAGTTCCGCCGCCGGCCCCTGCAGCACAGTGCGGCCTGTCTGGATGACATAGCCGCGATCCGCGATTTCCAGCGCCAGTTCCACCGACTGCTCAGCCAGCAGCAGGGTCAGCCCCTCCCGCCGCAGGGCGCCCAGCGTTTCGTAGAGCGACTCCACCACAGCGGGGGCGAGGCCGAGCGAAGGCTCATCCAGCAGCAGCAGCACCGGGTCGCTCATCAGCGCCCGGCCGAGGGCGAGCATCTGCCGTTCTCCACCCGAGAGGGTGCCGGCCGACTGCCGGCGCCTCTCCTTGAGGCGCGGGAACAGGGCGAAGACGCGGTCCAGCAATTGCGGAATGCGCTTGCGGTCGGCAAGCGGCGTGGCACCCAGGCGCAGGTTCTGCTCCACGCTCTGCCCCACGAAGAGTCGCCATCCCTCCGGCGACAGCGCGATGCCGCGCCCGACCACGGCATGCGGCGGCAGCCCGCCGATTGGCTCGCCACGCCACAGGATCGCGCCTACGGCCGGTGCGACCAAGCCGGCGATAGCATTCAAGGTCGTCGTCTTGCCCGCACCGTTGGAACCGAGCAGCGCCACCACCTCGCCCTGGCAGACGGACAGGGAGACATCGGCAATCCCGACCAGGTCGCCATAGCGCACCGAGAGGTTGCGCACTTCCAGCAGCGGGACGCTCATGCCCCCGCGCTCCGGCGCTTGAGGCTGTGGCCCAGATAGGCCTCGATCACTGCCGGCTCCTCCACCACATCGCGCGGCGCGCCCTCGGCGATGACGCGCCCCTGGTGGAAGACGACAGCCCGCTGCGCCAGGGTCAGGATCACCTCCATCACGTGCTCGACGATAACCAGGGTGATGCCGCGGGCATGGATGCGGCGGACCAGTTCGATGGCCGCCTGCACCTCGGCAGGCGTCAGGCCCGCCAGCGCCTCGTCCAGCAGCAGCAATTGCGGCTCGGTCGCCAGGGCGCGGGCGATCTCCAGCCGCTTGCGTGCAGGGGTGCCGAGGCTGCCGGCGCGGGCGGCAGCCAGAGGCGAGAGGCCGGTGAAGGCCAGCATCTCGTCGGCGCGGCGCATGGCCTCCTGCCGGTGGCCGTGGCGCAGGAAGGCACCGACCATGACATTCTCCCGCACCGTCATCTCCTCGAAGACGGCCGGCACCTGCCAGGTGCGCGCCAGGCCGAGCCGCGCATGCTCCTCCGGCGGTGCCGTGGTGATGTCTCGCCCCTGGAACAGGATGCGGCCGGCGGTGGGTTGCAGCTCGCCGGCGATGCAGTTGAAGAAGGTGCTCTTGCCCGCGCCGTTCGGTCCGATGAGGCCGACGATCTCGCCCTCCGCCAGATGGAAGTCGGCGCCGTCCACCGCACGGAAGCCGCCGAAGGCTTTGACGATGCCCTGCGCCTCAAGCATGGCGCCGCCCTGCGGCGCGCAGCCGGCGCCAGATCTCCGCCAGCCCACCCGGCGCGAAGCGGCTGATGAGCATGATGACGAAGCCATAGACCACATAGGTGATGCCGGTGCCGCCGCCACCGAAGGCGGCATTGGTCCATTCCTCCAGCGGCACCAGGATGATGGCGCCCGCGAGCGGCCCGAACAGCGTCCCCGCCCCGCCCAGCGCCGCGATGATGACCATGCGCACCGAGATCAGGATGCCGAAGCCGCTGTCCGGATCCACGAAGCCGACCATCATCGCATAGAGCGACCCAGCCAGCGAGGTGAACCCGGCCGAGAGCAGCAGCGCATAATACTTGTAGCGCTGAACCGGCACGCCGAGGCCGCGCGCCGCCCTCTCCTGCCCCTTGATGGCACGCAGATAGAAGCCCATGCGCGACCGGCTCATCTGGTAGGTGAGCAGCAGCAGCACCGCGAGGACGCCGAGGAAGATCCAGTAATAGGGCCTCGGACTGGTGAAGGACAGGTCCAGGGCGCTGCGCGGCACCGCTGGTCCCATCAGCCCCACCGCGCCGCCGACCAGCGGCCAGTTGACCACCAGGATACGCACCAGTTCGGCGGCCGCGATGGTCGCCATGGAGAAGTAGTGTCCGCGCAGCCTGAAGGTCGGCAGGCCGATGAGGGTGGCGAAGACCAGGGAGATCAGGATGCCGATTGGCGCCCCGGCGATGGGCGGCCATTCGAACAGCGTGTACCCCAGAAGCGAGGAATAGGCGCCGACGCCGAAGAACACCGCATGGCCGATGGAAACCTGGCCGGCATAGCCGCCGATGAGGTTCCAGGCGGAAGCCGAGATCGCGGCCAGCAACACCAGCGCGGCGATGCGTTGCTGAAACACGTCCTGCAACGCGAAGGGCAGCAGCGCCGCCAGGGCCAGCACCATCAGCACGCCAAGGACCGCAACGCCCCGTCCCCAGGCGCCGCGCGATGCCGTCATGGCCATGCCGCCCCCGCTCATGCCTTGCCGAGCAGCCCTTGCGGGCGGAACCAGAGCGCGCCGAGGAACAGCGCATAGACCACCACATCCTTGAAGGCCGCGCCGACCCAGAAGGCGGAGAGCGCCTCGATCACCCCGATCGCCAGCCCCGCGACCAGCGCCCCCGGCACGCTGCCGAAGCCGCCCAGGCAGACCACCACGAAGGCGATCAGCACCAGCGATTCCCCCACACTCGGCGCGACATAGAAGAAAAGCGCGATCAGCCCGCCCGCGATGCCGGTGCAGGCCGCGCCGATCCCCCAGGCCAGGGCCTGCATCGGGTCCGGCCGGATGCCGACCAGCATCGCCGCGGTCCGATCCTCCGCGACCGCCAGCAGCCGGCTGCCGAGCGCGGTGCGCGTCAGCAGCAGATGCAGGCCAAGTGTGACCAGCAGCGCGGCGATACCGGCCAGCACGCGCGATGGCTCCAAGCGCAGCCCGCCCCGGGTGACGACCTCTCCGGTCAGGTCCTCCGGCAGTGAAACGAAATTGGCGGAGAAGGCCCAGAGCGCGGCATAGCGCAGGACCAGGGCGAGGCCGAAGGTGGAGAGGATCTGCGCCAGCATCGGCCCGCGCATCACATGCCGCACCAGCATGAGGTAGACGAGCACACCGAGCAGGAAGAGCGCCATCGCCGCCAACGGCACGAAGGCCGCCGGCCCCCAGCCGAGCAGCGTAGCGGCGAAGAAGGCGACATACATCGCCAGCATGACGAAATCGCCATGGGCGAAATTCACCACATTCATCATGCCCCAGATCAGGGTCAGGCCGGAGGAGAACAGCGCATAGACCGCCCCCACCAGCAGCCCGTTGAGGACAAGCTGCGCCAGAATCATCGGCCGGCGCCGCGCCCTAGCTCCAGCCCTTGAAGGGCAATTCCAGGGGCGCGCTGGCCTGGTCCTCCGGCCAGACCGAGACATATTCCTTGCCGCGCAACTGCACGAGCAGCGCGGAGGCGAGCACGTTCTGCCCCTTCTCGTTGAAGCGCACCCCGCGATAGCCGATCATGAGCTGGTCCGGCTTCAGGTCGGTCGCGCGCAGCGCTGCCTGGATCTTCGCCGGCTCGGTGGAGCCGGCGCGGTTGATGGCATCCGCCATCACCAGAAAGCCCTGCATCATCCGGGCCGTGGTGTCGTCCATCTCCCGCCCGGTCTTTGCCTTGTAGAGCGCGTTGATCTTGTTCGAATTGCTGCCGGGGCGGCTGGCGTCGAAGGCACTGCGGTTGATGACGCCCTGGGAGATGTCGCCGACCGTCTGGATGAAGCTGTCATCCGAGAAGCCGGAATCGTCGCCGATCAGGATCGGCGGCTTGTAGCCCTGCGCCCGCATGGTACGCATGTAGAGGATGGCGTCCGAGGTATAGCTGATGAAGATGGCTACATCCGGCTGCGCATCCTTCATCTGCAGCACCTGCGGGGAGACATCGGCGCTGTTGGCGCTATAGGCGATCCCCAGCCCGATCTGCCGGCCGCGCGCCTCGGCCTCCTTCGCTATCGTATCGGCGATGGAGGTTCCGTATTCGGTGTTCTCGTGAACGATGGCGATCTTGCCAACCGGCCGCCCCTGCTTTTGCTGCTCTTCGATGAAATCGAGATAGACCCTGGCGATGTCCGGCCCGATCGGCGTCGTGCGGAAGAACCACTTGAATCCCCGCTCCGTCAGATTGGTCGCGACGGATTCACCGTTCACATAAGGAATGCCGTAGCGTTCCGCGACGGCACTCGCGGTCAGGGCGACGCTGGACTGGTAGCCATTCGTCAATCCCACCACCCGCTCCTGCGTGATCAGCCGAAGCGCCTGGTTCTGGCCGACCGAGGGGTTGCCCTGGTTGTCGGCGAAGACCGCCTCCAGCTTGCGCCCGCCGAGATTGGGCAGGCCGGCCGTGGCCATCAGCGGCATGGCGGCAAGCTCGGGATGCGGCGTGTTCACCAGTTCCGTTGCCAGCTCGATGGCGGCCCTGGCCGAATTCCCGGCGGACGCCGCATTGCCGGTGAGCGGCAGCAGGACCCCGATCTTCACTGGCGCTCCCTGTGCGGCCGCAGGGCCGGCGGCCAGGGCAAGCGCGGGCAAGGCCAGTGTGCCACGGCGGGTAATCGGCATCGCGAATCCTCCCTCCAGGGGGCCGCTGCGGCATGCGGCGCCGCGCGCCTCCCATTTTCCCCCAGCTTAGGCGCAGGCCAGCCGCGCGCAAGGCGATTGTATCGGCAGCAGTGTCGGAAGGCCTGACCACGCTTCCGCGATGCGCCCCGGCCCCTCGGGTTGATCCCCCGGCGCCTAGCGGTTACGCGCCCCCCGGAACCGATCCGAGGAGCGCCGCGTGACCGAGACGAAAGAGGCCGAGCCGACCCTGCTGACCCGCCGCGAGGGCGCGGCTGGGACGCTGCTGATGAACCGGCCGAAGACCCTCAATGCCCTCGACATCGAGATGATCCGAGGCTTCCAGGCGGCGCTGGACGCCTGGAAGAACGATGCCTCCGTGCAGCTGGTGCTGCTGGAGGGGGCCGGGGGCAAGGCCTTCTGCGCCGGCGGCGATGTGCGCCGCATCCGCGAATTCGCCATCGCCGGCGACACCGCCTCCATTGAGGCCTTCTTTGCCGAGGAATATGCCGTGAACCGCGGCATCGCCCATTTCGGCAAGCCCTGGGTCTCGCTGATCGACGGCGTCTGCATGGGTGGCGGCATCGGCGTCTCCATCCACGGCGCGCCGCGGGTGGTGACGGAGAACGCCTTGCTGGCCATGCCGGAGACGGCGATCGCCCTCTTCCCGGATGTCGGCACTTCCTATTCCCTGCCGCGCCTGCCAGGGGCGATCGGCACCTGGCTGGCCCTGACCGGGGCGCGGATGCGCGGCGCGGATGCGGTGCATGCCGGCCTCGCCACGCATTTCGTCCCACGGGAGAGGCTGCCGGCGCTGCGCGAGGCGCTGCTCGGTGGCGATGCCGGGGTGGTGGAGCGATTCGCCGAAACCCCGCCCCCGGCCAGCTTCGCCCCCCACCGCGCCGCCATTGACCGCTGCTTCAGCAAAGACAGCGTGCTGGAGATCATCCGGGCGCTGGAGGCAGAGGGCACGGACTGGGCCGCCGAGCAGGTGAAGACCCTGCGCCGCATGTCGCCGACCAGCCTTTGCGTCTCCCTGGAGCTGCTGCGGCGCGGCGCCGGGGCGACGCTCGACGAGTGCCTGGAGATGGAGCTGGCCCTGACCCGCGTGGTGGTGAACCGGCATCCGGACTTCCGGGAGGGCGTGCGCAGTGTGCTGGTGGACAAGGACGGCAAGCCGAACTGGTCGCCCGCCAGCCTGGAGCAGGTGGACCCGGCGGCGATCCGGGCGATGTTCGCGGGCTGATCGCCCGCGCCTACCGCCCCACCAGCACCAGCACGACGCCGAACACCACCGTCAGCGCGCCGGCCACCTCGGCGCGCGAGGGCTGTTCCCGCAGGTAGAAGCGGCTGAACAGCAGGGTGAAGAGGATCTCCACCTGGCCCACCGCGCGCACCAGCGCCACGGGGGCCAGGGCGAAGCCGGTGAACCAGCAGGCGGAGCCGCAGGCGGACAGCGCCCCCACCTGGGCGGAACTGCGCCAGGTGGCGAAGACCGCGCGGAATTGCGCCGGCTCCCGCGCCAGCAGCCAGCCGCCCTGCATCGCGGTCTGCAGGATGTTGGTGACCACCAGCGTCACCAGCGCCCGAAGGATCGGGTCATCCCCCGGCAGGCTCTGGTTCGCCGCCTTGATCAGCACCGCGGTCAGGGCGAAGAAGAAGCCGGAGGCAAGGCCGCAGAGCGCCGCCGGCTGCACCGTGGCCCGCAACAATTCCCCCGCCGAGAGCTTCCGCCCGGCCAGGGACAGCCAGAGCACGCCGGAAACCCCGATGCCGATCCCGGCCCAGGCCAGGGCCGAGATCCGCTCGCCCAGCAGCAGCAGGGCCAGGACTGCGCCCTGCACCGCCTCGGTCTTGGCATAGGCGGTGCCCACGGCGAAGCCGCGATGGCCGAAGGACATGATGAGCAGGTTGGTGCCCAGGATCTGCCCCAGCCCACCGGCGGCGCAGAACAGCAGGAAGCCGGGATTCGGCTCCGGCAGCCCGCCGCCGAAACCCAGCATGTAGAGGCCCAGCAGCAGTGCCCCCGCCGGCACGCCATAGAGATAGCGCACCACCGCCGCGGCATTGACCGAAAGCTGGCCGCGCAGCTTCTGCTGCATGGCGGTGCGCCAGCACTGGAAAAGGGCTGCGGCCAGGGTGACCGGCAGCCAGAGGGGCGAGAGGATCATCCGGTCCGGCAGGCTGCGGTGCCTCCCGCCCGGCGTCAACCGCCCGGCGCCGGGGTCAGCCGAGTTCCAGTTGCAACCCCTCCCTGCGGATCACCCCGCGCCACTTGGTGATCTCCGTCTGCACGAAATCGGCGAATTGCTCCGGTGACCCGCGCAGCAGCACGCCGCCCAGTTGCGCGAAGCGCCGCTGCGTCTCCGGCAGGTCGAGCCAGGCATTGATTTCCTTATTGATGGCCTGGGTGATCGCGGCTGGCAGGCCGCCGGGGCCGAACAGGCCGAACCAGGTGTTGACCTCGAAATTGGCCAATTCCGGCAGGGTTTCCCGCATCGCCGGCACATCCGGCAATTCGGCGTTGCGCTCGGCGCTGGTCACGGCGATGGCGCGCACCCGGCCGGCGCGGATATGCGGCATCACCCCGGTCAGGTTGTCGATCAGGAAGCCGACCGTGCCGGCCAGCAGCGACGTCTGCGCCGGGGCGGAGCCGCGATAGGGAACGTGCACCGCCTCCACCTTCAGCAATTGCAGCATCCAGACCGGCGAGAGATGCGTGGACTGGCCGACGCCGGTGGAGGCGTAGCTCACCCGGCCCGGATTGCTCCGCAGCCAGGCGGCGAATTCCTGCATGTCATGGACCGGCGTCTTCGCATTCACCACCAGCACGTTCGGCCCGCGGATCTGCCCCACCACCGGCACCAGATCCTGCTGCCGATAGGGCAGGTCGCGGAACAACGAATAGGCGATGGATTGCGGCCCGATATTGCCGCTGAGCAGTGTCCGCCCGTCCGGTGCCGCCCGCACCACCTCCAGCGTCCCGATGGTGCCGCCGCCGCCGGCGCGGTTCTCCACCACGACCGGCGTGCCCCAGCGGCTCTGCAGATAGTCGGCGCAGAGCCGCCCCATGATGTCCGTCGTGCCGCCGGGCGCCGCCGGCACGACGATCTGCACTCGTTCGCCGGGCTTCCATGATTGGGCATAGGCGCCCCTGACCAGGAATGGCCCAGCCAGGGGCAGCGCCAAGGCGGCGCGCCGCGACACTGTTTTCATTCTTGTGTTGCCTCCCTGTTTGGTCGGTGCTCAGCCGACTTCGAGCTGCAAGCCCTCCTTGCGGATGACCGCACCCCATTTCTCGATCTCGTTGTTCACGAAGGCCGCGAACTGCTCCATGGTTCCATCGAGGGCGACGCCGCCCATCTCGGCCCAGCGGCGCTTCACCTCCTCGGTCTGGTGCCAGTCACGCATCGCCCTGTTGATCGCCTCGGCGGTCGGGCGCGGCGTGCCGGCGGGCAGGAAGATGCCGAACCAGGTATTCACGTCGAAATTGGCCAGTTCCGGCATGGTCTCCCGCGCCGCGGGCACGTCCGGAAGCTGCGGGTTGCGGTCGGCGCTGCTGACCGCGAGCGCCCGCACCCGGCCGGGGCGGATCTGCTGGATGCCGCTGGTCAGGTTGTCCCACATGAACTGGATGTTGCCGGCGACCAGCTCGATCGCCGCCGGGCCGGCGCCGCGGAAGGGGACGTGGATTGCCTCGGTCCCCGTCGCCTGGCTGAACCAGACGGCGGTGAGGTGCGGGCTCTGCCCCACGCCGGGCGAACCATAGCTGAGCTTGCCGGGATTCTTCTTCAGATAGGCGACCAGTTCCGGCAGGGTTTTGGCGGGCACCGAGGGATGCACCACCAGCACATTCGGCCCGCGCACCGTGCCGCAGACCGGCAGCAGGTTCTCCGGCCGGTATGGCAGGTTGCGGAACAGCGAATGGGCGATGGCCTGCGGCCCGATATTGCCGAGCAGCATGGTGTGCCCGTCCGGCGCGGTGCGCAGGAATTCCGTGGTGCCGATGGTGCCGCCGGCACCGGAGCGGTTCTCCACCACGCAGGTCTGGCCGAAATGCTGCTGCAGGTAAGGCGCCAGCAGCCGGGCACTGATATCGGCCGTGCCGCCCGGCGCCGCCGGGACGATGATCCGCATCTGCTGGCTCGGCCGCCATTCCTGGCCGAGCGCGCTGCGGGCAACGAAAGGCGCAGCCAAAGGCAAGGCCAGCGCGGCGCGGCGGGTAAGATTAGGCAAGCTGCCCTCCTGGAACACGTTTCCTCGGGCGCGCAGCATGGCGCGGCCGGGGAAAGAGGGGAAGATCAGCCGACCAGCCCGAGTCCGTTCAGGCCGGAAAGCGTCTCCGGCCAGGTCCGGCGCTCCGCCGATTGCAGCAGGATGCGCGCCCAGGCGACCCAGCCGGACCAGGCGATGCGCTTGTCCCAGGCCACGCCCCATTCGGCCAGCAGGTCCAGCCCGGCGCGGGCGTGGTCGGCGGCGGCCTCCCAATCCCCAGCGGCCAGCGCCAATTGCGCCAGCATCAGGCGCGGCTCGCCGACGAAGGGGTTGTGGCGGGCGGCGGCCTCCAGGGCGCGGCGTGTCGCCTCCATGCCGGAGAGCGGCAGGGCGCGGTTCACCGCCTGCCAGTAGAGCGTCGCCGCCGCCATCTCCTCCGCCGGATCGAGGATGGCGAAGCAACGGGCGAAGACGGGCGGCGCCGGGATCTCCCATTCCGGCGGCAATTCCCGCAGCGGATGCGCCAGGCGGGAGAGCAGCGACAGCGCGCTCACCGTCGGCTTCAGCGGCCCGGGCCAGAGCGAGGCGGCCCAATTCTCCCTGAGGGGCCGCGGCTGCACATCGGGAAAGCCGGCGAAGACCTCGTCCTGCCAGGAATGCCATTGCTCGGCGATGTCGGCGATGGTGGCGATGGCGAAGATCGCCGCGTCGCGGCCGGAGAGATGCAGCGGCGGGCCCTTCGCCCGTTCCAGCACCAGCCCTTCCTCCGGGAGGTGGTCCATCGCCAGCAGACGGCGGGTGAACTCCGTCCGCGGCATGGTGCAGAAGGTATGGATCAGCCGCTCCGCCTCCTCGCCCAGCGCGGTGGCGAGCTCGGCACGGTTGCCCTGCCCGTCGAACAGCTTCAGGTCCACATATTCGTTGGAATAGACGCTGTGGAACAGGCCGAGCAGCCGCACCTCCCGCGGCTGGTCCCAGAGGGTCAGGGTGCGGCAGACGCCGAGCAGATGATCCTTGAAGGTGCCGGCCTTGTGCCAGTCCTCCCCGGCGCTGCGGGCGAACAGCATCTCCAGCAGCGGCGGCAGGGAGGGATCCACCGCGGCCCAGTCATCGGCCAGCAGGGCGCGCAGATGCGGATGGAGGCGGACAGGCATGGCGGTCCTCTATGTTGCTGCCTCGGGCAGGTCCCTTGTGTGGACGACGACATCCTCGCCCAGCACGCGGACCAGGGCGTAGCAGGGCGCCTCCCGGCCGGAGGTCACGATCTTCCCCGGCATGGACTCCAGCGCCACCTGGAAGGCCGTGCCGCGCAGGGAGGAGAGCGGAATCCCGCGCCAGGACCCGGCCATGGGCCGGTGCAGATGGCCATGGAAGATGTGGCGGATGCGCGGGCGGTGCGGCGCCAGCACCTGCCACAACGCCTCCGCATCCTGCAGGGCGCTCCGGTCCATGCCGGGGATGCCGGCCGGCATCGGTGGATGGTGCAGGAAGAGCAGCACCGGCCCTGCCTCCTCCGCCAGCCTGTCCGCCAGCCAGCCCAGGCGCCGCTCGCAGAGCCGGCCTTCCGGCCGTCCCGACTCATGCGTGTCCAGCATCAGGCAGCGGCCGATGGGCGTCGCCAGCGCCTGCTGGACGAAGCCGTTGGCGTCCACCGGCGCCTCCGGGAAGGCGGCACGGAAGGCGGCGCGGTCGTCATGGTTGCCGAGCAGCAGATGCGCCGGGCAGGGCAGGCCGGCCAGCACCTCCCGCAGCCTGGCATAGGCTTCCGGCTCGCCATCCCGCACCAGGTCGCCGGTCAGGACCGCGAAGGCGGCCGGGGCGACGCTGTCCGGGCCGTGCCGGGCGGCGATGTCGGCAATGGCGGCGGCCAGGCGCGGCGCCGGGTCCCGCCCGAAGACCAAGCCGCCGGGCGGCGGCATGTGCGGGTCGGTTAGGTGGAGGAAATGAAAGGGCGTCATGCCTGCCCCTGGCTGTCCGGCTTGCCGGAGGGCGCCTCATAACGATACCGGAAGTCGCAATGGCTGGCGCCGCCCATGATGGTCTGGGTGCGGGTTAGCTTCAGCTTCGGATCGTAGCCTTCGCAGAAGGCACCGTCGCGGTTGCAGGACAGCACGGCGCCCAATTCCGCCAGCCCCATCTCCCGGTACATCTCGGCATAGCGGCAACGCTTCACGTTGAAGTCGTAATGCCGCGCATCGGCGCGCAGGACCTCGATCTCCAGCGCGTTGCCCTTGGTCCAGCGTGGCTGGAGGGAGACGAAATGCTCCAGGCTCGGCCCGCTTTCCGACTCCTTCGCCATCTCCGCCGCCGCCTGCCTCGCCAGTTTCACGACGGCACGGGTCAGGATGGCCTTGGCCTGCTCGGCCCCGATGGCCGCCACCATCTCCTCGTAGATACCCTTGGCGAAGGCCGCCTCGATGCGGCGCTGTTCGAGGATGGAGTCGGTCATCATGCTCCCCCTTGGGCTTGTGCTGGTCCGGGGCAGGCAGAGTAGCGGGCCGGGCGGAGGCGGGGGAAGCGCAGGCCGATCCCTGCCATCTTGATCCAGATCATGGATGCGCCTGACCGGACCGGCTTTCCTGGGTTGAGCCGCTCTGGTCGCGGCGCAGGGTTGCGCCGGATTCACTGGCTTTTCTGAAAATGCCGTCATATCTCCCGCCCGCCGCCCGAAGGGCCTGCATGCCATGAACACCCGCACCGCCTTCCTTGCCCATTGCCGCGACTCCCTGGCCAGCCTGCGCCAGGAGGGCCGCTACCGCGAATTCGCCCGGCTGGAGAAGCTGGCGGGCCGTTTCCCGGTCTATCGCTGGCACGGGCCGCAGGGGGTGCGGGAGGTCACGGTCTGGTCCTCTAACGACTATCTCGGCATGGGCAGCCACCCGCAGGTGCTGGCGGCCGCGATCCGGGCCGTGGAGCTGCACGGCGCCGGGGCGGGCGGCACCCGCAACATCTCCGGCACCTCCCCCCTGCACACGGCGCTGGAGGCGGAGCTGGCCGCGCTGCACGGCAAGCAGGCGGCGCTGCTCTTTGGCAGCGGCTACATCTCCAACCAAGCGGGCATTTCCGCGGTGCTGGAGGCGCTGCCGGGCTTCCACGTCTTCAGCGACGCCAAGAACCACGCCTCGATGATCGCTGGCATGCGCGGCGCCAAGGGCGCGGTGCGGCATATCTGGCAGCACAACGACCTCTCCGACCTGGAGGCCAAGCTCGCCGCCGCACCGCCCGATGCCCCGAAGCTGATCGCCTTCGAGAGCGTCTATTCCATGGATGGCGACATCGCCCCGATCGGCGCCATCTGCGACCTGGCCGAGCGCTACGGCGCCCTAACCTATCTGGACGAGGTCCATGCCGTCGGCCTCTACGGCGCCACCGGCGGCGGCATCAGCGAGCGCGACGGCGTCGCCCACCGGGTGGACCTGATCGAGGGCACGCTCGCAAAAGGCTTCGGCGTGCTGGGCGGCTACATCGCCGGCGATGCGGATGTGATCGACTATATCCGCAGCGTCGCCGGCGGGCTGATCTTCACCACCGCCCTGCCCCCCGCCGTGGCCGGCGCGGCGCTGGAGAGCGTAAGGTTGCTGCGCCGCGATCCCAGCCGCCGGGAGCAGCTCAAGGAGCGCGCGGCGGCGCTAAAATCGGCGCTGGACGCCGCCGGCCTGCCGCGCATGGACGGGCCGAGCCATATCGTCCCCGTCTGGGTGGGCGAGGCCGCCCGCTGCCGGGAGGTCGCGCGCCGGCTGCTCACGGAATTCGGCCTCTACGCCACGCCGATCAATTACCCGACCGTGCCGCGGGGGACGGAGCGGCTGCGCCTCTGCGCCACGCCCTTCCATACGGATGCGATGATCGCGGAGCTGGTGGCCGCGCTGCGCGCCGTGCTGCCTCCCGCCCTGCACCTGGCGGCCGAGTAGCGCGCCGGCCCGCGCTGCGGGGCTGGAGACAGGGGCGGATCGGCCCGGCTACGAACCTGCGCTTAACCCGGTGGCCATCTTGGCCCCAGAATGGCACCCGGCGCTTGCGCAGGAGGAAGGAAATGATCCGCGCTTCGGTTGCCCTGGCGGCGATGCTCTTGGCCGTGGCAGGCTGCGCGTCCATGGATGCTGACTCCGCCCGGCCCGCCTGGCGCCAGCCTGGCCCCGCTGCCGAGGGGCCGCTGGAGCGCTATGCCGTTCCGGATGACGGCTTCAGGGCGGATCTGGCGACCTACCCGACAGTGCCGCGAAACCTCTCCGCCATGGACCCGGCCCGGGCGGCATAGATTCGGGCCTGCCGGTACAGGGTGGCCTATTCGGCACGAAGGGCGGTATCGAGCACCGTGAGCCGGGTGGTGGTGCAGCCTGCGATCCCTGGCAATTCCGCGGCGTGGCCATTGGTCCAGACGATGCGCAGCGCATGCGGGCCGGGGCCGGGCAGGGTCACGCTCATATTCGCCCCCGGCGGCAGTTCCCGGCCTTGCAACAGGTCGGTGCCCCAGCCCGAAGGCGTGCCATTGCCGAGATAGACCTGCTCCACCGGTTGGCTGGAGGCATTGGTCAGCGTCGCCGGATGCGGACCGCAACTCTGCCCCCCGCCGCCCTGCGGCGCAGCGCAGGCGGCGAGGAGGGCGGTCAGGGCCAGGGCCGGCAGGTGGCGCATGCGGGACTCCTCAGGCTGAGAAGGATGTCCGCCCCATGCCTCGCAACCGCCCAGTCCGCAAGTCGAAACGAAATGACCTGCCGCTTCAGGCCGGATCGACCGGGGATGCCGGCGCGCCCGCCGCCTCGATCGCCTCCCCGGCCGCGAGCAGCAGGTCCTCCCGGTAGCGGCCGGCGACGAGTTGCACGCCCACCGGCACCGTCCCGACCAGGCCGGTGCTGACCGTCAGCCCCGGCAGGCTGAGCAGCGGCAGGCCCACCTGCGGAAGCTGCGCCGCCATGATGCGCTGGAAGCCCTCGAAGCTCTCGGTATCGGACTGGTCGCGGAAGGGCAGCTCGCCGGAGACGGGCATCAGCACCACCGGGAAGCGCTCGAAGAACAGCAGCCACTGGCGCAGCAGGGTGGCGCGCTTCTGCAGGGCGTCCTGGAAGGCGAAGAGGTCCGGGGCGGGGCAGAGCCGCTCCATGTAGTCATAGACCTTGGTGGCGTCGGGATCGGCCTCCTTCGCGATGGCGGCGTTCATGCCGCGGCGCGTCTCGGCCAGCCAGAGCATGGCCTGGAGCTGTGCGGGCTCGGCCAGCGGGGGCGTGTTCCCGATCTCCTCCACCGTCCAGCCGGCGGCCTCCAGCCGCCTGGCGGCATCACGCAGGGCGTCGGCCACCTCGGGCTGCACCGGCATGCCGTCGGGTGCGATGCAGAGGGCCACGCGCTTCGGCGCCGGCGGGCCTTCCAGCGGCGCCGGCACCCACCAGGGGTCGCGCGCATCCGGCTGGCTCATGGCGGCAAGGGAGAGGCGGAGATCGGCGATGGTCCGGGCGATGGGGCCGGAGACGGCCATGAGCTGCGCCCCGATCGCCCGCTCCGCGCCCGAGGCGTTGTAGGCGGCGATGCGGCCGAGGGTCGGGCGCAGCCCGTGGATGCCGCAGGCATAGGCCGGATAGCGGATGGAGCCGCCGATATCGGTGCCATGCCCCACCGCGCCGATCCCCGCCGCCGTGGCCGCCGCCGCGCCGCCGGAGGAGCCGCCGGGCGTGATGGAGGGGTCGCGCGGGTTCTTCGTGTGCCCATGGAGCTGGTTGTTGGTGAACCAGCGCAGCGAGAAGGCCGGGGTGTTGGTGCGGCCGAGCACCACCGCGCCGGCGCGGCGCAGGTTGCTGACCACCGGGTTGTCCTGCTGCGCCACCAGATCCTTCTGGATGCGCAGCCCGTTGGTGGTGGGCCAGCCCTTCTGGTCCGCATTCACCTTGATGGTGACGGGCACGCCGGCCATCGGCCCGGGGTCCTCGCCGCGCGCGATCGCGGCATCCACCGCCGCGGCTTCGGCCAATACCTCCTCCGGGTTGTGGGCAATGACGGCGTTGATCCTCGGGTTCACCGCCTCCAGCCGGGCGAGGGCGGACCGCGCCGCCTCGGTGGCGGAGACTTCGCGGCGGCGGATGCGGGCGGCGAGGTCGGTGGCGGAGAGGCGCCAGAGATCGGTCATGCTCATCTGTCCTGTCGCGCTGCCGCCCGGAGGCGGAGGGCATATGCTCCCCCGCCCCTCCGTCAGGGTCAATCCGCGACCGTCCTAGCCCGGCAGTCCCAGCACATTCTTGCTCAGGATGTTCCGCTGGATCTCGTTGGAGCCGCCATAGATCGTCGCCGGTCGCGCCTGGATGAAAAGGCCGCCGATGTTCAGATCGCGGTTCCCCTCCATCGGCTCCAGCAGCCCGGCATTCTCGCCACCGATCTCCAGCATCGTATCCGTGATGCGCTGGAACAGCTCGGTCTGGATGATCTTCAGCATGGAGACATCGGGGCCGAGGGATTCGCCTCGCTTCAGCTTGGCGACGAAGGTGCCATAGAGCGCCTTCAGATCCTCCAAGTCCAGCCGCAGCCTCGCGTAGCGGTCCTGGAAGGTCTCGTCCTCCCACACCCCCATGCGCTCCGCCAGGATCTTCAGGCGGGAGAGCGCATAGGCGGACTGGCGCGGGGAACCGATGAAGATGCGCTCGAAGCCGAGCAGCGCCTTGGCCATGTCCCAGCCCTTGTTGAGCTGGCCGACCAGGTTCTCCTTCGGCACGCGGACATTGTCGAAGAAGACCTCGCAGAACTCGTCATGGAGTTCGAGGTTGATGATGGGCTTCACCGTGATGCCCGGTGTCTTCATGTCCACCAGCAGGAAGCTGATGCCCTCCTGCTTCTTCGCCTGCTTGTCGGTGCGCACCAGCAGGAAGATCCAGTTGGCATCCGTCGCCAGAGTGGTCCAGATCTTCTGCCCGTTCACTACATAATGGTCGCCATCCAGCACGGCTTCCGTGCGAAGCGAGGCGAGGTCGCTGCCGGCATTCGGCTCCGAATAGCCCTGGCACCAGATATGCTCGCCGGTCAGGATCTTCGGCAGGAATCGCTTCTTCTGCTCCTCCGTCCCGTAGCGGATCACCAGCGGGCCGAGCATGACGATGCCATGGTCCGGCGTGCGCGCCACGCCGTAGCGCTCGTATTCCTCGGTCAGGATGATCTGCTTGGAGGGCGAGAGGCCGAGCCCGCCATACTCCTTCGGCCAGCCCGGGCAGAGCCAGCCCTTCTCCGCCAGCTTGTGGTACCAGTCCTTGCACTCGTTCCAGTGCAGGCGGTGCGGCGGGTTGCGCAGCTCCTCCGGGTAATTCTGGCGCAGGAATTCGCGCACCACCAGGCGGAAGCTGTCGTCGTCCAGGCTGTCGAGCTGGTCCGGCGGGGGGATGGTCACGGCATCCATGGGTTCAGCTCCCCTTGAATTTGGGCTGGCGCTTGCCGAGGAAGGCGGCCCGGCCCTCGGCGAAATCCTCGGTCATGAACAGGGTGGCCTGGAAATGCCGCTCCTGCTCCAGCGCGCGGTCGAGGCCCTCGCCCAGCATCTGCTTGGTCAGGGCCATCGGCGCCGGCGCCTGTTCCGCCAGGAAATGTGCCTTCTCCAGCGCCGACTTCAGCGCATGGCCCTTCGGCACCACCTGGTCCACCAGCCCGATCCGCTCGGCTTCCGTCGCCGTCATCTGGTTGTGGTAGAGCAGGATCTGCCGCGCCCGCCCCTGGCCGACGCGCAGCGGCAAGGTGTGCGGCAGGCCGAGATCGGCCATCAGTCCGATCCGCCCGAAGCCGGCGCCGAGCCGCGCATCCTCCGCGGCCACGATGGTGTCGCAGGCGCAGGCCAGCGACAGGCCGGCGCCGACGCAATAGCCCTCGATCGCCGCGACGATGGGCACGCTGCCCATCACCATCAGGCGGATGAGCTGGTGCGAGATCCGCATCCGCTCCCGCCCCTCCATCGCCGACTTCACATCCATGCCGGAGATGTCGCCGCCGGAGCAGAAATGCCCGCCCGCCCCGGTCACGACGATGGCGCGGATGGTCTTGTCGCTCTGCGCCCTCTCCAGCGCCGCGATCAGCCCAATGCGGATCGGCATGGCGAAGGCGTTGCGGCGCGCCGGATAGTCCAGGGTCAGGACCAGGACGGGGCCGTCGCGCTCCTCGACCAGCCGCATGGCGGGGGCCTCGCTCATTCCTCCACCTCCGGCGAGACGGCCATGAAGCGGCGGCGGTGCAGCGCGGCGCTGCCATACTGGTTCGCCAGCACCATCGCCTTCCGCAGATAGAGGCCCACATCGTACTCATCGGTGTAGCCGATGCCGCCATGCAACTGGATGGCCTGGCGCGTCACCAGCAAGGAGGCCTCCGCCGCCCGAGCCTTGGCGCGGGACACGGCGGCCTTGCGCGCATCGCCCGTGGCGCCTGCATCCAGCGCCGCGGCCGCCGCCTCCACGCTGGCGCGGGTCAGGGCGATCTGCATCTTCAGGTCCGCGGCACGATGCTGCAGCGCCTGGAAGGTCCCGATCACCCGGCCGAACTGCTGGCGGGTCTTCAGGTAGTCCACCGTCATGGCGAAGGCCCGCTCCATGACGCCGAGCAGATAGGCGGAGGTCACCAGCGCGGCCTCGTCCAGCCCCTGCGCCAGCGCATCCCCCGCATCGTCGGAGAGCTTCTTCGCATCGCCCAGTTTCGGCTGCAGCGTGCCGAAGTTGCCGCCATCCTGGGTCCGCTCCACCGTTACCTGGGCGGGCGCGGCAGGCTGCTCATAGAGGGCGATCCGCCCGCCCTCCCGCACCGGCAGCAGGAACACATCCGCGCCGGCGGCCATGGGCAGGAAGCGTCGCGGCGCGTCCGGGCTGCCCGGCACCTCCAGCGAATCCGCCTTCTCCTGCCAGGCGGTCAGCACCACCTTCTCCCCGGCCAGGAGCTGCGCCAGTGGGCCGACACCGCCCAGCGCCGAGAGCAGCCCGGCCGAGAGCGCGCAGGGAATCAGCGGTTCCGGCACCAGCCCGGCGCCGAGTTCCTCCGCCAGGGCACACATCTCGCTGACGCCCAGGCCGGAACCGCCATGCGCCTCCGGCACGCGCAGCCCGATCCAGCCCATCTCGCCCATCTGGCGGAACAGGCCGGCATCGAAGCCAGGGTCCTGGAACCGTAGTCCACGAATGCGCTTCAGGTCGCCGCCGGGCGGAACCACGGCGGCGGCGCTGTCGCGGATCATGCGAATGGATTCGGCGCGGTCGGATTCGTCCAGCGCGGCGCTCATCGGGCGCTCTCCCCAAAAGTGGGGCTTCGCCCCACAACCCGACCAGGAGGGCCCCGCCCTCCTGGACTACCCGCCAAGGGCCGAAGGGCCCCTGGAAACCGTCAGCTTGGGCGGTGCAACCTGGCGCCGCTCCTCGCCTGCAAAGTCTCGAAATCCACCCCGGGCGCCATCTCGCGCACCACGAAGCCCTGGCCGGGCACCACATCCAGCACCGCCAGGTTGGTATAGACGCGGTTGACGCAGCGCAGCCCGGTCAGCGGATAGCTGCACCGCTCCACGATCTTCGGCCGCCCGTCCTTGGTGGTGTGCTCCATCAGCACCCAGAGGCGCTTGGCACCGGCGGCGAGATCCATCGCGCCGCCAACCGCGGGCGCCGTGTCGTTCACGCTGGTCGCCCAGTTCGCCAGGTCGCCGTTCTCCGCCACTTCGAAGGCGCCGAGCACGCAAAGGTCGATATGCCCGCCGCGGATCATGGCGAAGCTGTCGGCATGGCCGACGAAGGCCGCGCCTTTCACCAGGGTGATCGGCTGCTTGCCGGCATTGATCAGCCAGGGATCCTCCTCGCCCTTGGCCGGCGCCGGACCCATGCCGATGACGCCGTTCTCGGACTGAAAGATCACCTCCCGCTCCGGCGGGACCTGGTTCGCCACCATGGTCGGGATGCCGATGCCAAGATTGACGCACCAGCCTTCCGGGATGTCGTCGGCGGCCTTGCGGGCCATCTGCTCGCGGGTGAAGGGCTGCATGACTGTCTCCTCGCCCGAACGCTAAACCCAGGGGGCGCCGCGGTCCACCTGGACCACCCGGTCCACATAGACCCCCGGCGTGCCGATCATGTGCGGGTGCAGTTCGCCCAGTTCCCGGATGTGCTGCACCTGCGCGACGGTCAGTTCCGCCGCCGTCGCCATCACCGGATTGAAATTCGCGCCCGAGCCCCGATAGACGAGGTTGCCCCAGCGATCCGCCTCCCAGGCCTCGATCAGCGCCACATCGCCCTTGATCGCGGTCTCCAGCACATGCGGGCGGCCATTGAATTCGCGGACCTCCTTGCCCTGGCCCAGCAGCGTGCCGGCGGCGGTCGGGGTGAAGAAGGCGGGGATACCGGCGCCGCCGGCGCGAATGCGCTCGGCCAGCGTGCCCTGCGGCACGATCTCCAGCTCAATCTTGCCCGCGCGGTACAGCGTCTCGAACACCACCGGGTCGGAGGAGCGGGGGAAGGAGCAGACGATCTTCCGCACGCGCCCCAATTCCATCAGCCGCGCCACGCCGACGCGCCCGACGCCGGCATTGTTCAGCACCGCGACCAGGTCCTTCGCGCCCTGCTCGATCAGCCCCTCGATCAACGCATCCGGCTGGCCCACGGAGCCGAAACCGCCGATCAGCACCGTCGACCCGTCCTTGATGCCGGACAGGGCCTCGGCGATGGACTGCACGATCTTGTTGATCATTCCTACTCCTCCCGGGGAGGAGTCAGGAACTACCCCTCGAGGCGGCGGCGGTCCAGGGGGGCGGCCATACCTGCCACGGCCAGGGCCTGGGTTTCCCGCACCACGGCCAGCAGGCGGGTTCCCAGCGATTCGGAGCCCTCGGGCAGGAAGGCGTCCGCCTGGCGCAGCAGATCGCTTAACTCGCCCTGGCTGAGCGCGCCGTCGGCGCGAAGCCGGCCAAGCAGGGCTCCCACCAGCGCAACCAGGGCGTTTATTTGCTGCTGGTGGGGATGATCGTAGCTGAGCGTCTGCATCGGGCCTCCTCCTGACCCGTGCAAGACGCGTATCAAGCGCCCGCGTTGCCGGCCGACGAATTTTCCTTCAGTCGGCCGGGCGAAGCTCAGGCGAAGCGGAACAATCCGTTGCTGACCACGACCTTGTCCCGCTCCACCACCCGGGCGCGGAAGGCGGCGCCGCCTTCCTCCCGCCAGATCTCGGTGCGGATCGTCTCCCCCAGGAAGACCGGCGAGGAAAAACGCAGCTCCATCCGCCCGAATCGGGCCGTGTCGTAGTCGCAAAGGCTGCGCAGCAGGGCGTGGCAGACGGTGCCGAAGGTGCAGAGCCCATGCAGGATCGGCCGCGGGAAGCCCGCCGCCTTTGCCACCTGCGGGTCGATATGCAGCGGGTTGAGATCGCCGTTCAGGCGTTAGATCAGCGCCTGCTCCGGCCGGGTCGCGAGATCGAGAGTGAGGTCCGGCACCCGCTCCGGCTCCGGATGCGGCTGCCGCACCGGGCCGCTCGGCCCGCCGAAGCCGCCATCCCCGCGCAGGAAGCTGGTGGAGGTCAGGGTCGCCAGCTTCTCGCCGGTTCTGGCGTCGATCACCTCGCGCTCGGAATACATCAGCGCGCCCTTGCCCTCGCCCCGGTCCACCAGGCCGGTGACGCGGGAGCGGCCGATGATCTCGCCTTCGACCGGCAGGGGCCTGTGCAGGACCAGCCCCTGCTCCCCATGCACGATCTTCACCCAGTCGATGCCGGTATCCGGATTACGCGACCAGAAGCCGGGCGAGCCCAGCACCACCGGCATGGAGGGCATCACCTTCAGCCGCGGCTCATAGAGGAAGTCGAGCTGCCGCTCGTCCATCGGATCCTGCCCGAGCCCGATGGAGAAATTGTACAGCGCCACATCCTGCCAGCGCAGGGTCTGCCGCACTTCCGGGATCGGGTAGTTCAGCAGCTTCTCATAGACGATCGGCACGTCACTTCCCCCCTTCCACCTCGATCACCGCATCCGCAGCGAAGCAGCCCTGGCCTTCCGGCAGCACCAGCATCGGGTTCACATCCACCGAGGCCAGCCGCGGCCCGGCCGCAACGGCGAAGGCGGAAAGCGCGGAGAGTGCCTTAGCCAACGCCTTCACATCCGCCTTCGGCCGCCCGCGTGCGCCATCCAGCAGCGGGAAGCCCTTCAGCGAGCGGATCATGCGCTCGGCTTCCTCCGGCCCGAAGGGGCAGCGGCGGAAGGACACGTCCTTCAGCACTTCGATGAAGATGCCGCCCAGGCCGACCATCGCCACCGGCCCGAAGACCGGATCGCGGAAGATGCCAAGCGCCATCTCCACCGCACCCTTGATCTGCTTCGCCACCAGCACGCCCTCGATCCGTGCCGCCGGCGCGTGGTGGCGGGCGCGTTCCAGCAGCGTGGCGAAGCCGTGCCGCACCGCATCGGCATCGCCCACATCCAGCAGCACGCCGCCGATCTCGCTCTTGTGCAGGATGTCGGGCGAGAGGATCTTCAGCACCACCGGATAGCCGATGGCTTCCGCCGCCGCGACGGCGGCCTCGCTGTCGCTGGCGGCATGTTCCGGCACCGCCGGCACGCCGGCAGCGTCCAGCAGCGCCTTCGCCACCGCCTCGCTCGGCGTGCTGTCCGGCAGCGTCACCTCGGGCAGCGTCACCGTCTCCTGCGGCGCCTCCGCCTTGGCAAAGGCCTCCCCGAAGCGGCCCATGGCGGCGATCGCGTTCACCGCGCGGGAGGGATCCTCGAAGCAGATCCAGCCGTCGGCCTCGTATTCCCGCACCTTGTTCGGCGCCAGCATGGACATGACCCAGAGCCGGTCCGGATGCGCCGCGCGCACCGCCCGCATCTGCTCCTGCAGCTTCGGCCCGACGCTGCGCCCGGCCGCGGTCTGCGACCAGAAGGCGAGGATGGAGGTATAGCCGCCATCCGCCGCCACGCTCTCCGCGAACTGCCCGATCAGCGGCAGGTTGTTCGTCACCTGCGCGGTGCAGTCCACCGGGTTGCGCGGGGCGCAGAAGGGCACCAGCTTCTTCAGCTTCTCCTGCGCCTCCTCCGGCATCGGCGGCATCTCCACCCCCGCCGCCTCCGCCGCGTCCGAGATCAGCACGCCCGCGCCGCCCGAGACGGTCAGCACGCCCAGGGTGTTGCGCGCCGGATAGATGCGCTTCGCCGCCGCATAGGCGATGTCCAGCATCTCCTCCGTGGTGCGGGCGCGGACCACGCCGAATTCCTCCAGCACCGCCTGGGTCACCGTGTCGTCGCCGGCGATGGAGGCGGTGTGCGACTTCGCCGCCTGGCCGCCGAGCTGGCTGCGGCCCACCTTCATCATCACCACCGGCTTGCGGTTGCGCCGCGCCAGGTCCAGCGCCGCCAGGAACCGCTCGCTTTCCCGGATGCCCTCGGCATAGGCGCAGATCACCTCCACCTCCGGTGCCTGCGCCATCCAGCCGAGGACATCGCCCAGCGCCACCTCGGCCTCGTTGCCCGTGGTGATGCAGACACTGGTGCCGAGCCCGCGGTCCAGCGCCGCAGCGAAGACATGCGTGCCATAGGCGCCGGACTGGGAGGCGATGCCGATCCGCCCGGGGATCGGCCAGCCCTTCTCGAAGCTGGCGGTGAAGGTGCCGTAGAAGCTGATCGGCGCATTGAACACGCCGAGGCAATTCGGCCCCAGCAGGCGGATGCCGTATTTCGCGGCTACCGCGGTCATCCGGTCCTGCGCGGCGGCACCAGCCTCGTCCATCTCGGCGAAGCCAGCGGTGAAGACGATGACAGCGCGGCAGCCCTTCCGGCCCAGCTCCTCCAGCGCTTCGATCGCCAGCTCACCGGGAACGGCGATGATGCCGACATCCGGCGCCTCCGGCAGGGCGGCGGCGGAAGCGAAGGCCGGCAGCCCCTGCACGGTCTGCCGCTTCGGGTTCACAGGGTAGATGCTCCCCTTGAACCCTTGGTTCAGCATGTAGGCAATCGGCCTGCCGCCGATGCGGGCCGGCTCGTCAGAGGCGCCGATCAGCGCGACGGAACGCGGCCGCACCAGCGGATCGAGCGAGGCGAAACTGGCATGCGGCGCGGCGTCCATGGACATCTCCCCAAGGTCCCATTCGCCGCAACCTTAGGGGCACAGGGAAAGGCGGCAAGAGGGCGAGGGACTACTCCTCCTCATCCTCCTCGAAATCCTCGTCCTCGTCGAAGTCCTCTTCCTCTTCCTCCTCCTCGTCTTCCTCGTCCTCATCCTCCTCGAAGTCGTCCTCGTCTCCGTCCTCGTCCTCCTCGAAATCGTCCTCCTCGTCGGGGTCGCCGGCCGAGGGGGCCGGCCATGCCGGCAGCCCGTGCCGGATGTGGAATGGCGGCACGGTTTCCGCGGCCATGCCGCGGGCCTCGCCGGACTCGATCGTCAGCATGGGCATGGCAGAACCCTCCGACTGTCTGGAGATGCGAAAAGCCGTTCCGGCCGGGCGGTTTCTGTCACAGGGTCGCGGCGGTGCCGAGCAGCGCCGTCACCTGGCTGGACAAGGTACCGCCATTGCCGTGCAGCAGGGCGACGTCGCATTCCGCGACCTGCCGCGCCCCTGCCTGGCGGCGAAGCTGCGTCACCGCCTCCAGGATCAGGAACATTCCGTACATGCCCGGATGGACGCAGGAGAGCCCGCCGCCATTCGTGTTCACCGCCAGGTCGCCGCCCGGGGCGATATGCCCCTCCTGCACGAAGCGCCCGCCTTCCCCCTTCGGGCAGAAGCCCAGGTCTTCCAGGAACAGGATCGTGTTGATGGTGAAGGCGTCGTAGAGCATCACCAAGTCCACATCGGCCTGGGTCAGCCCCGCCATCGCGAAGGCGCGCGGACCGCTTTCCGCCGCGGCGGTCACGGTCAGCTCCGGCATGGCGGCAATGCTTCGGTGCCAATTCGCCGCCGCCGCACTAAGAAGATATGCAGGCGGGTTCGGCGCATCCCGCGCCCGATCCGCCCGCACCATCACGCAGGCGCCGCCGCCATCCGTGACCAGGCAGCAGTCGAGCACCGTCAGCGGGTCGCTGACCATGCGCGATCGCAACACTTCCTCCACCGCCAGCGGCTTGCCATGCATGAAGGCGGCCGGGTTCAGATTGGCCCAGGCGCGCGCCGCCACCGCCACCTCCGCCAGCATCTCCCGCGTCGTGCCGAATTCGTACATGTGGCGGGAGGCCGCCAGCGCATAGGCGCTCACCGGCATGCGCGGCCTGTAGGGCGCCTCCCAGGGCTGCGGCTCGCTGATCGGCTGCAGGCGGCCGCCGGCGCTGCGCTGGTTGCTGCCGTAGCAGATCAGTGCCACCTCGCAGAGATTGGCCTCCAGCGCCAGGGCGGCGCTCAGCAGGTGGTGCTCGAAGCTGCTGCCGCCGACATTGGTGCCGTCGAAATAGCGCGGCTTGAGGCCGAGATGCTCGGCCAGGGTCATGGTCGGGAAGGCGTGATGCGCGGTGGCGGCGAACACGCCGTCCACCATCGAGAGCGGAATGCCCGCATCCTCCAGCGCCAGCATGGCGGATTGCGCCATCAGCTCCGTCGCGCTCCAGCCCGGCGCCTCGCCGCAGCCGAAGCTGCCGATGCCGATGATGGCGGTCCGGCCGCGCAGGGGGTGGGTCACGATGCCTCTCCCTCCACGGGGTCGAAGAGGACGATCTCCGCCCCATCCTCCACCGCGATGCGGGCGCGCACCTTCATGCCGATTCGCACCGCCTCGGGCGGGATGCCCTCCACCCGGCTCATCATCCGCGAGCCTTCATCCAGTTCGATGATGGCGATGTTGCGGTCGCCCTCCCGCCCCCGGTTGACGGTGGTGGCATGGACGGTGCCGCGCCCGCTGGCCTCCACCCATTCGAGGTCGGTCTCCCCGGTGCCGGGCAGGGCGACGCGCGGGGGGAAGACATGGCGCCCGGTGGAGCAGCTGCGCTGCAGCATGAAGCGGCCTTCCTTCAGGAAGGCGCGGAAACGGGCCTCCGGCCCGACCGGCGGTGTCCTGTCCGGCGCGGTATCGGCCATGCGGTACTCCCTCCCGCCTGCTACCCAGGGCGGGAGGAGCCTGCCGGGGGCGGCGCGCAGCGGCAAGCCCGCGTCGCCTCAAGGCTGCTTGCGCGGGCCGCCCTGTGGCGGCCCTCCCAGGCTCAGCCCTGGGTGTCG
>Ga0207747_1000833_pt1 | contig 27672 bp, 30 predicted proteins | sample HigsolmetaGSP11D_FD_184839 | JGI IMG/M metagenome (GOLD analysis project Ga0207747, IMG submission 184839) | High solid enriched microbial communities from the Joint BioEnergy Institute, USA - SP1-1-D (SPAdes) | ecosystem: Engineered > Bioreactor > SSF (Solid state fermentation) > Aerobic >...
AGTGACTTCCTCCTTATGGATTTTTGTGGTTTGGTCACTTCAAAATTCTACAAATAAGGGGTGAAGTCCTTTTTTATGCTTTAGAAAACCTTATGACTCTTGGGTTGAAAAATGTGCAAAATGCTCAAAATTATTTAAAAAATAAATATTCAAACCATTATAATGAAATATTTTTGTTAATTTTTGAATATAATAGACTGTTTGATGATTATTATGGTGAGAATAATAGCATACTAATAAGTAGCTTTTTTTTCATATTTTCCTATAATATATAGTTGTAGGGGGCAACAGAAGGGGGGACAGCTGGTGTTAGATACAAAATTGAGTAAGGATAATTTGTTTTTTTGGCTCTGTCGAATCGGCGAACAATTTAAAGCGGCTTTTCTTATTCTAGATTCTGTTAATCATCATATTTTATTTGCCAATAAAGTATTTACGAGATTAACAGGATACATAGCAGAGGAAGTAAAAAATCAAACGATTGAATCGATTATTCAGTCCAGCCAAAAAAATCATTTTAAGAGAAAAGAATTATGTCGAAGGAAAGACGGAAGCACCCTATGGATTGAAGTTATGAATCAACCATTTTATGATGATGAAGGCACGCATACTTTTGATGTCGTAATTTTCTTTGAAATTGAAAATCAAAGTATTTCTATAGAAAAAGGGAAAACGGAAATTTTAAAGTCGATCGATCCGATTTCTGGATTAACGGATTACAATTATTTTCTCAATCACTTGCAAGAACGCATAGGGCAAAATGCTTCTGGATTTGTTCTATTAATTGAACCGGCAAATTATATTCAAATCATCCATCTTTTTGACAATGCCCAACTATCTTTATTGCAAAAGGAAATTGAAAGAAGAATCCGCAGGGAATTATATGATATTGAAATCATTATTTCAACGACTTCCGAAACTTCTTTGATTGTTTTTGGCATTTGCCTTGAGGATCAAATTGAATATTATACAAAGAAATTGTTAGAAATTAGAAATCATGCGTTTAATATTAACCATATGGAATTATTCCTTTCTTTTAATATTGGGGTCGTTTCATTAAGCTATTTCACAGGGAATATCCATGAATTAATCCATTTTGCCGATATTGCCCTGAATGTTGCAAAAAAATCTCCTGGCGATTCAATCGTTTCATATAAAGAGGAATATGGACTGGAAATTGAAAAATCGATGGAGCTTCAAATAGAATTGATTCGTGCGATTCAAAATAAAGAAATTTCAGTTTATCTTCAACCAAAAGTGAAAATTGAAACTGGGGAAGTGGAAGGATTTGAAGCCCTTGCAAGATGGCATTCCGAACTTTTAGGAAATGTATCGCCTGCTGTATTTATCGAAGTAGCAGAATCTCTAGGGCAAATCAAAGAACTTGATACGCTCGTCATTGAGCAAGTTCTCCAATGGCTGAAAATGAGAAAAGAGAAAAACTTATGTTTATACCAAGTGGCGGTAAATATTTCGCCATCGCACTTTTACACGCCAACATTTGTCGAAGATCTAATCGCTTTAATTGAAAAATACGAAATCGATCCTAAATATTTAAAATTGGAAATTACTGAAAGCATTTGTTTAGTTGATGTGGATCGGGCAAGTGCGATCTTGAAACAATTGCAGAATTATGGTTTTGAAAATTCCGTTGATGATTTTGGAATCGGATTTTCGTCATTAAGCTATTTAATGAATCTGCCTATTTCTGAAATCAAGATTGCCCGAAACTTCATCAATAAAGTTGACGATAATAAAGGAAGAATTATCCTTCAGTCGATCATCCAATTAGCTAAAAATATGGGCTTACATACAGTGGCTGAAGGTGTAGAGACGCAGGAACAGTTGCAGTTGATACATAAAATGGATTGTCCAACAGCCCAAGGTTTTTATTTTTATAAACCGATGCCAATTGAAAAAGTGGATGAATTAATTAAATAAAAATGGAGAGAGGGGAGACTCTCTCTTTTTATTTTGAGAAGAAACTTTTTTACAATATAAACCGTTACAAATAATAGAGAGAGGAATTTCTTTTTTCTCCTACGCTAAAGTGTTATACTAAAGACCATGAATGAGCTTCTTTGAAAAGGAGGGTACCGATGAGGAAGCTAAAGAAATCTAGCAACAAGGGAGATTCTCGTACGAACCTTTCATTTCGAATGAACGTTCTGTTTATTTCGATTTTTATTTTGTTCTCGATTTTAATATTGCGCTTAGGCTATTTGCAAATTGTAAAAGGGGAAGAATATGTTCTGGAAGTGCAGCGGACAGAAGAAGTATCGGTAAATACGAGTTCTCCACGGGGAAGAATTTATGATCGGTACGGAAGAATTTTAGTCGATAATGAACCTCAAAACGCCATTACATATACAAAGTTTCCAAATACAACCCAAGAAGAAATGATTCAAGTGGCTGAAAAATTGGCCAAGTTGATTGACCAGCCGACTAATCGGGTAACCCTTCGCGATAAAAAAGATTTCTGGATTATGAAAAATAAAGAAAAAGCCTATGCGAAAGTGTCTAAAAAAGAAGAAAAGCAAATAAAAGAAAAATATGAAGACGAGAAAGTGGCACAAACGGAAATTGACCGGTTAGTGAGAGAGAGAATTACCGATGAAGAATTAGCCGAGCTTTCAGATTTTGATTTGGAAGTGTTGGCGATTTATCGTGAAATGGCATCGGGTTATAATTTATCTCCACAAATCATTAAAAGTGAAAATGTGACGGCTGAAGAATTTGCCCGCGTTTCTGAACGGTTGTTTGAATTGCCTGGCGTCAATACGACAACCGATTGGAAAAGGGTGAAATTAAGTTCGCTTGCGGTTTTAGGAAGAACAACTGTTCCAAGCAAAGGGATTCCGAAGTCCCAATTAAATTATTACTTAGCCCGCGATTATTCTCGAAACGACCGGGTTGGGGAAAGTTACTTTGAATCGCAATATGAGGAGTTGCTGCAAGGAAGAAAATCGGTTGTGAAAAACGTGACAAATCGAAAAGGCGAAGTGGTGGACACCATCACTACCTTTAAAGGGGAACCGGGCAAAGATTTAGTGACAACTATCGATATTGAATTGCAGGCAGCGGCAGAAAAAATTGTAGAAGAAAAATTGCTTCAAGCGAAATCGGCTGGCGGTTCTTCACTCCTAGATCGCGCCTTCTATATTATGATGAATCCACATACTGGGGAAATTCTTGCGATGGTGGGCAAAAAAATCGAGAGGGATCCTGAAACTGGAAAACAAATCATTGTGGATTATTCTTATGGAACCTTTACGACGGCTTATGAAGTCGGGTCTACAGTAAAAGCCGCCACTTTGTTGACGGGTTACAAAGAAGGGGTTATTAAGCCTGGTACAACATTAATCGACCAACCAATCAAGTTGGCAAGTACAAATCCGAAAAGTTCCATCTTCAACCGGAGTGGACGCATCCCAATGAATGATTTAACGGCTTTGGAACGTTCATCTAACTCTTATATGTTCCAAGTGGCATTGAAGCTTGCCGGATTGGAATACCGTTATAACATGGGACTTCAAATTAAAGATGATACATTGCAAAGAATGAGAAATGGATATGCGGAATTTGGTTTAGGCGTCAACACGGGAATTGATTTGCCAAACGAATTTGCCGGATTCCAAGGTGAAATGGATACACCAGGTAAAATTTTGGACTTAGCGATCGGACAGTTTGATACGTACACACCATTGCAACTCGTTCAATATATTTCGACGATTGCAAACGGCGGCTATCGCGTACAGCCAAGATTGTTAAAAGAAGTGCGTGAGCCATCAAAAGATGGAAAAACATTAGGTCCGCTGATTGAAGAAGTTCAGCCAAAAATTTTAAACCGAATATCCAATACGGACGAAGAAATTAATCATGTCAAAAAAGGCTTGCGCCGAGTTTATATCGGCAACCAAGGTACAGCCCGCTCTGTGTTTGGCAATACGCCATATACAGCAGCAGGGAAAACGGGTACTGCGGAAGTTGTATACTACGGTCCGATCCGCGAAAAATGGAGAACGCATACTATTACGTTAACCCATGTAGGATTTGCGCCATATGAAAACCCAGAAGTTGCCTATGCCGTCGTTATTCCATGGGTGACAACAAGCAATAGTTATACTTCCTACAATAACCAAATTGCCCGTGAAGTTTTGGATGTCTACTTTGAATTAAAAAATAAATATGCCAATAGCAAAATTTCCGATCAAACAGTCAATAAAGAAATTTTACCTTCCACAACAGATGAAAAAATTGATGAAGATACGGAAGAACAAATGGTCAATGAATAATGGCCGCAGCATTTTTGCTGCGGTTTTTTTATTTCTTTCAAGAGGATAGGATATTAAAAATTTTGAACTTTACAATCTCTTAACATAGCATTTAAATTCTATCAATAAAAGAACGCTAAAGTGAGAAATGTAAGGAATATGATAAATGATGGAGGAAATAGCGGATGAAAACATGGAAGTATGTATCAATAACAGTTTTACTGGGCTCTGCATTATTTCTTGGAGCATGCGGAGATGAAACAAATGAAGGAGGAACAAGCGGCAGACCATCACAACAGGAAGATGCCCAATTGACAGGTGCGGTTGCTGGAGATGGTTCGTCAACAGTTGCGCCAATAATGGAAGCATTAGTGGAAGAATATGCCCAAGTTCAACCAAATGTACAAATTTCTGTTGGTGTTTCAGGTACTGGCGGCGGTTTTAAAAAATTCATCGCTGGTGAAACGGATTTCTCGAACGCTTCCCGGGATGCCAAGGAGGAAGAAATAACAGCTTTAAAAAACGCGGGCATAGAGTATACAAAATTCGAAATCGCTTATGATGGGATCACGGTTGTTATTCATCCTGAAAACGATTGGGCTCTCGATTTGACGATGGACCAATTGAAAAAAATTTGGGTGGAGGATGGAACGGAGAAAAAATGGTCGGATATTGACCCTTCTTGGCCAGATGAAAAAATTGTTTACTATGCACCAGGAACAGACTCCGGCACCTTTGACTATTTTGATGAAGTGATATTGGAAGGGAAGGATTTAGTACGTTCTGCCCAATTATCTGAAGATGATAATGTCATCGTACAAGGAGTAGCATCCGATCGATATGCCATTGGCTTCTTCGGCTACGCTTACTACTTAGAAAATAAAAATCAATTAAAAGCTGTCAGCATCAATGGTGTAGAACCAACCAATCAAACGATTGAAAATGGGGAATATACTCCTCTTTCCCGCCCGTTATTCGTATTTGTTAATAACGGAAAATTAAAAGAAAAGGAAGCATTTTACGACTTTATGAAATTTACATTAGAAAATGCAGGGGATATGGCGGAGGCTGTAGGATATGTGCGTCTGCCGGGTGAGAAATATGATGAAGCATTAAAGAAATTAGATCAAATCAACTAATCGACCCGCATTTTTTAAAACGCAACAAAGGGAGGAGCATCCAATGCCTCAAAGGATTCGAAAAGGTCAATCGATTCAACAATGGATTGGAAAGTCTCGGAAAAGATATAGGATGGATCAAAGCATGCCCATCGTATTAATGATTGCATCCCTTATTTCGGTGATTGCCACGTTAGGCATTGTAGGTACACTGATCTTTGAAACATTTGAATTTTTTCAAAGAGTCTCCATCAGCGAGTATCTGTTTGGAACTGAATGGTATCCATTTTCGAGCAGCAATCCAACTTTCGGCGTATTGCCGCTTTTGATGGGCACTTTAAAAGTAACGTTCATTGCCATATGCGTCGCCGTTCCTCTCGGTTTAGCAGCAGCTATTTACTTAAGCGAATATGCTTCAGAGCCCACTCGGAGAATCATGAAGCCTATTTTAGAGGTGCTTTCTGGGGTGCCGACCATTGTCTATGGTTTCTTTGCCTTGACCTTTGTTACACCGGTTTTGCAAACATTTATTCCTTCATTGAAATTATTCAACGCCCTTAGTCCGGGGATTGTAGTGGGAATCATGATTCTTCCAAGCATCATTTCTTTATCTGAAGATGCCATGAATGCTGTGCCAAACAGCATTCGTGAAGGAGCCCTTGCCCTTGGAGCAACAAAGTTGGAAGTTTCTTTAAAAGTTGTGATCCCGGCGGCGTTTTCGGGCATCGTTGCATCAATTGTGTTGGGCATTTCTCGGGCAATCGGCGAAACGATGATTGTTTCCCTTGCTGGCGGTGCAACGCCAACCTTTGATTTGAATATTACCGGCTCCATCCAAACGATGACGGCTTATATTGTGCAAGTTTCTTCCGGAGATGCAGGCTTTGGTACAACCATTTACTATTCGATGTATGCGGTAGGATTAACGCTATTTGTATTCACTTTAGTGATGAATGTTGTTGCCCATACTATTTCGAAACGCTTCAGGGAGGAATATTAACATGACAAAATATATCAATGATGCCATCGCAATGAAGCGTATAAAGACTCGTTTGAGAAGGAATCAAATAGGGAAAGGGCTCTTTTTTCTTGCCACACTTTTTGCTTTATTCATCCTTGTCGTGTTAATAACAAGAATGATTTTCCAAGGAGCAGGTTATTTTGATTGGGATTTTTTCAACAACTTTTCCTCCCGTTTTCCTGAAAAAGCCGGGGTAAAAGCAGCTTTAGCGGGTTCCGTTTATATGATGCTTGTCGTGATTCCAACATCGTTAATCATCGGTGTGGCAACAGCCATATATTTGGAAGAATATGCAAGAAGCAATCGTTGGAATGATTTCATTCGCGCCAATATTTCCAACTTGGCAGGTGTGCCTTCCGTCGTTTTTGGTTTACTTGGCCTAACGATTTTTGTGCGTCTGTTTGGTTTCGGAAAAAGCATTTTAGCAGCCGGGCTGACGATGAGTCTTTTAATTTTGCCTGTCATCATAGTAGCAGCTCAAGAGGCCATTCGTGCAGTGCCAAAAGAGATGCGGGAAGCTTCGTATGGGATGGGTGCAACAAAATGGCAAACAATCATGCACGTAGTATTGCCAGCTAGTGTGCAGGGAATTTTGACGGGCAGCATTTTGGCATTCTCCCGTGCCATTGGAGAAACGGCGCCCCTTGTTGTGATTGGGATTCCAGTGATTGTGCATTTCTTGCCAAATGGGCTTTTGAGTGAGTTTACGGCTTTGCCTCTTCAAATTTACGATTGGGCAAAACGTCCTCAAGAAGAATTTCAAAATGTTGCGGCATCCGGCATACTCGTGTTGATGATGGTTCTTATATTGATGAACTCTATTGCCGTGCTAATTCGAAATAAATTTCAAAAACGTTACTAAGGTGGTGGGGAAATGGTGCAAACAATATTGAAAAATGAAAGAAAAAAGACTGTTGTTGAGATGATAAATGTGGTGAATCGTTATAAAGAAAAAACTTCCGTCATTTCAACAAACCACTTTCATCTTTGGTATGGTGAACATCATGCCTTAAAGGATATTCATTTCGATGTGCTTGAAAATGAAGTAACGGCCATTATCGGTCCATCAGGCTGCGGGAAATCAACCTTTATTAAGGCGTTGAACCGCATGGTGGAGCTGATTCCAAAGGTGAGAACAAAAGGTGAAATAATCTATCGAGGACGGAATATTTTTGATAAAGATTTCCCTGTGGAAGAACTCCGCACGAAAGTGGGAATGGTGTTTCAAAAACCGAATCCCTTTCCAAAATCGATTTATGATAATATCGCCTATGGACCAAGAATCCATGGCATAAAAAATAAAAAAATACTGGATGAAATCGTCGAAAAATCGTTGCGAGGGGCAGCTCTTTGGGACGAGGTGAAGGATCGCCTACATCAAAACGCCTATGGACTATCAGGCGGGCAGCAGCAACGCCTTTGCATTGCGCGGTGTTTGGCCATTGAGCCGGATGTGATTCTAATGGATGAACCTACATCTGCCCTTGATCCAATATCCACATTAAAAGTGGAGGAGTTAATACAACAATTAAAGGAACATTATACGATTCTTATCGTAACCCACAATATGCAGCAAGCCGCCCGCATTTCAGATAAAACAGCCTTTTTCCTCAATGGAGAAGTCGTGGAATTTGACTATACTTCTCGGATCTTTTCTACTCCCCGAGATCACCGGACGGAAGATTATATTTCAGGCCGCTTCGGATAAAACGTGGGTCATTTCTAAAAAATTCGCACACTATCATTTTTTGTAGGATTTTTATTGAATAATCAAAAAATTTATAATAAAATATTTTCAACATAATAGAGAAGCAATGATGAAAAAGAGTAGTATTACGGATTTGCTAAAAGAGAGCTAGCGGTTGGTGCGAGCTAGCGCAAGCCGTAATACGAATGGGTTTTCTAGCTCCAGTGCTGAACCTTCAGTAGGTGCTGGCGTGTCGTTGGCGTTACCAACATGAGTGGACATAAGGTCTCTTATGTCAATAAAGGTGGTACCACGGCTTTCCGTCCTTTAACGTCGGGAAGCCTTTATTATTTTAAGTATAGATGAGTCGAGAGGAGAAAGTTGAGATGACAGTGGAGACAGTCAATTATGTAATGAAAACTTTGCAAGGGGATATGGTTACCCCAATTTCTGCTTTTCTCAGCATAAAGGGCAGAAATAAAGTGTTGTTTGAATCAGCCGCCAAACATGAAGAAAGCGGAAGATATTCCTTTATCGCCTTTGATCCGATTGCTGAATTAATCGGCGATAACAAAAGCTATTTGTTTAAAAAAGAAGGAAATGAGGAAAGGGTAGAAGAATCGGTTTTTCAAAAATTAAGAGAATTGCTTCCAATTACAAAGGAATCATTTCCTTTTTCCTTCTTTGGCGGGGCAATTGGCTACATTAGTTACGACACCGCTTTTTACAATGAAAAGATTGGTGATGTGTTGCCGGATGAACTAAATATGCCGGATGTGCATCTGCTCTTCTATGATCGTTTTATTGTGATCGATCATTTACTGCAAAAAGTCGCTATCGTGGCCATTGATCTTTTTTCTGAAGATAAAACAGAAGAAGAGTTGAATGGATACATCAGCGACATTGAAGAACAGCTGAAAAATGGTCCTAGTTTGATGGATGTTGAAAAATGCGAAATTCAGTTTCAGCCATCCATCGATAAAGAGACCTTCGTAAAAATGGTGAATCAGGCCAAAAAATATATTGAACGGGGCGATATTTTCCAAGTTGTACCATCCCAACGGTTTACGTCCAATTTTGAGGGAAATCCATTTTCTCTATATCGCCGTTTGCGCACTTCCAATCCTTCGCCTTATATGTATTATTTGGAATTTGATGACTATACGATTCTTGGAACTTCTCCTGAAAGCTTAGTGAAAATTACGGATGGCATCATCAAAACCAATCCAATCGCAGGAACAAAACCTCGAGGAAAAACGAAGGAAGAAGATGAAAGACTTGAACAAATCCTGTTGAACGATGAAAAAGAATTGGCAGAACACCGGATGCTTGTGGATTTAGGAAGAAACGATCTCGGCCGTGTATCCAAAATAGGCACTGTGCAAGTTTCGAAATATATGAAAATTGAACGGTATAAGTATGTGATGCATATCGTTTCAGAAGTGATTGGCGAATTAAGGGATGATGTTCATGTGGTGGATGTGGTGACGAGCTGTTTGCCTGCAGGAACGGTTTCCGGCGCCCCAAAAATCCGCGCCATGCAAATCATCAATGAGCTGGAGCAACAGAAACGGGGGATTTATGCAGGAGCGATTGGATATATTTCCATAAACGGCAATCTGGACTTGGCCATTGCCATCCGCACGATGATTGTGAAAGACGGCAAAGCCTACGTTCAAGCTGGAGGAGGCATTGTGTATGATTCCATTCCTGAGTCTGAATATGAGGAAACGATCAATAAAATGAAGGCGTTGTTGGAGGTAGAGCGATGATTTTACTCATTGATCACTATGATTCATTCACATATAACCTTTATCAGCAAATTGGCTCTTTAGGAAAAGAAGTCAAAGTGGTTCGCTATGATGACATCACCATTGAGGAAATTCGTTCATTGCAGCCGGAAGCCATTATATTATCTCCAGGACCTGGAAATCCTGATGAAATTCCTCAAAGTGTGCAGCTTGTGCAAGAGCTTTACAATGAAGTTCCAATTTTAGGTGTATGTTTAGGGCATCAAATCATCGGTGCAGCCTTTGGTGGTGAAATTGTGCAAGCAAAACGCATTATGCATGGAAAAACTTCTCGATTAAATTATGAACAGAAAGGGCTGTTCAAAGAAGTTGATGGGGAAGTTGAAGTGATGCGTTATCACTCATTAGTGATTGAACCAACCACTTTAAGCGATGAGTTTGAAGTGGTGGCAACGGCAAAAGATGATGGGGAAATTATGGCCATTCAACATAAAAAGTTTCCTGTTTATGGGGTGCAATTCCATCCCGAGTCCATTGGTACCCCAACAGGAACAAAAATGATGGAAACATTTTTAACAGCTATATAAATAGAAAGGGGGCGCATTCTAATGGCGCCCTTTTTTTATAAATATTTTTCGATTTCTTTTTCAAATTTGGAAGGTTTATCAATATCGGCTTAATGAGTAGGTTTCTCCTGATGCAGTCGTTACATCAATATCATAAATTTCCATCAGCTTTCCTCTCTTTCGGAAATGCGGTTATTAAAGCTAAGTATAACAGCTAATAGGAGGGATGTAATGATTAACGCACTGATAAAGCCGATGACCCCATTCCATCCGAAGCTGGACCAAAAAATGCCCCCGGTTGTGCCGCCAATGCTGGACCCGAAATAATAAGCAAATAAATAGAGGGAAGAGGCTTGGGCTTTATTTTTCTTTGCCCGATGGCTGACCCAAGAACTCGCAATGGAATGGGAACCGAAAAAGCCGAATGTAAAGACGACAAGTCCCAAAATTTTAATGAGCAATGGGGTTGGCAATGTTAAGAGAGCGCCGGACAACATAATGAAGATGCCGGCAAGGAGTACTTTTTGCCGGCCGAATTGGTCCGATAAACTGCCAAACCAGGCTGAGCTGAAAGTGCCGACTAAATAGACGATAAAAATCCAGCTGACGATGGTTGTGCTTAAATGATAAGGTTCGCCTACTAATTGATAGCTTATGTAGTTATATAATGTGACAAATCCCCCCATTAGCGTAAAGGCGATGCCAAAAAGGCAAAGCAGGCCTGGGTCTTTTAAATGGGAAAGCAATGATTTAGTTAGAGCTTTTAGCTGCAAAGGTTTTGCTTCAAAGTGTTTCGATGAAGGGAGCGCCCAGACGAAATAAAAACTGACCAATAAACTTAACATGCCTAAAAAGAGCATTCCGATTTTCCAAGAAAAGAAGTCCGTCATTGTTCCCATGATGATACGTCCGCTTAAACCGCCGACGGAATTGCCGCTAATATATAGCCCCATGGCAACACCTAGGCTAGCAGGGTCCATTTCTTCCCCTAAATAAGCCATGGCAATGGCAGGAATTCCCGCAAATACAATCCCTTGAATGACTCTTAATAATAGAAGCATTTTAAAAGAAGAAGAAAAGGCTAGTGCAATGGTAAGCAGGGAAGCAGCAAAGATGGAAAACGTCATAAGCCGCTTGCGCCCCCAAGCTTCGGACAGGGAACCAAAGAAAATGAGACAGATGGATAGAGCGATGGTAGCTGTCGATAAGGAAAGGCTAGCTACAGCCGGGGAAACATGAAACTCCTCGGAAAATTGAGGGAAAAGCGGCTGCGTACTATAAAGATTTGCAAAAATAATAAATCCAGCGGCAAACAACGCCAGATTTGCCAATCGAAATTCTTTTGTTCCTTTTTGAATATACATCTTTTTCGCCTCTTTATTTTTGAAAATAGTATAGTCGTCATTTACTTACGATAAATGTAATTTTTATTGAAGAAAACCTTTTTGATTATTATAAAAATAAACCCTAAACAGATGGAATATTTTTCTGCTTAGGGAATACATTTAAGAGTTCCGTTTTCCTGTTATTAAATTAGCAATTTCTTCAATGGTCATGGAGGAATTCACTTTATATTGACCTTTTTGAATGGAACGAGCGTATTCTGGCTGCGCTAGAAACAATTCCATTTCCACAGCATTTTGAATGATGCCCATATCCTTTAATTTTTTTGAAATTTCATATGGGGTTAGGCCGGAATAGATATATAAAACTCCTTCTGTCACATCGCCTTGCTCATTGGAAGACGATTCTTCTGCAGATGATTGAGTCGTTTTGTTATCTTCTTTTGCGTCATTTGAAGGAGTTTGATGTTCCATTTCTTTTAGTTGCTGTTCTTTTTCCTTTAATTGGGATTCAAGTTGAGTAATCTTTTCTTCATATTTAGCAATATCGTCCGATGTGGATTCGGCTGGAAAGAAATAGTCCCACCCAATCATGAGACCCCCGCTTAAGATGCAGGCAATTCCGAATCCACGAAAAGTCGATCGTTTCATGATTGACCTCCGTGACTAAGAATGTGAAGTACTTGTTCTTTTGATAAAGTGGATAGTTTGCAAATTTCATCAATGGAATGACCTTGTCGGTTCAATTCAATCACTTGCTGCACTAATATTTGATTGACAGGTTTATTAGGCGGCTGTTTTTGAACGCTTTTCTGCTCCATTGGCTTTTTTGCCGGTTTCACTTGGAAGGAAGGTTCAAGCAGCAGTTCTTCTTCGACTGCTTTTAATCTTCGTTTGATGTTATTCATTTCTTGATAAAATTGTATGGACAAATCCTCCATATCTTTTTCCATTTTTTTTGATGTATCTTTTAGGAAAAAGGATACAATAATAGAAATAATACCAATGATGATTAGGATTGTTGATAGTTCCACAATGGTTCCTCCGAACGAAGCAGTTTTTTTCAATTATTTTAACATAAGGTTAAGAATTAATAAATGATGCTAGATTTTTTTTCAATTTATGATATAATGACTTAGTCGTATAAATCATTGCTCATATTACAATTCATGATATAGAGTGGGAGGGTTAATCATGCGTGTAAACATTACTTTAGCTTGCACTGAATGCGGAGAACGCAATTATATTACTACAAAAAATAAACGCAACAATCCAGAACGTCTTGAACTTAAAAAATATTGCTCTCGCGAGAAGAAAGTTACTCTTCACCGTGAAACAAAGTAATTTTTTTGCCAAAACCATTTCCGGTTTTGGCTTTTTATGTATACGTAAAGGGTTGGTGTTCATTGAATAAAAAAGATTGGCGAAATCATATAAAATCTTCTTTACAGAAATTATCCAATGAAGATTATCATCGGTTCTCATCGATGATTAAAGACCGTTTATTGAAAGAGCCCTTCCTCGAGCAATGCCGGACGATCGCCATCACAATCTCAAGACCGCCGGAAGTCAAAACCGACGAAATCATTGAAGCATTATGGAAAATGAAAAAGCGGGTGGTTGTGCCAAAATGCGATCCGAAAAGCCGGGCAATGGATTTTTACGAAATCACCAGTTTTCAACAACTGGAAACGGTTTATATGGATTTAAAAGAACCGATACCTGAACAAACGGCTTTTGTGCCATCAGAAGAGATTGATATAATGATTGTACCGGGTATAGGATTTGACAAAAACGGCTATCGAATTGGCTACGGCGGCGGTTATTATGATCGCTATTTAGAACATTACCACGGACAAAAAATAGCCCTTGCTTTTCATTTGCAGGTTGTAGAGGAATTGCCAAAGGAATCCCACGATATTCCTGTGGATTATATATATACTGAAAAATCAATCATCAATTGTGTGGACAATCGGAGGGTGAGAAATGAAAACCGTTCTTGATATTCGCAATTTGTTGAAGCAATATGGGTCGTTTATTTATACAGGGGATCGTTTAGGCGATTTGATGATGATGGAGGATGAAATTCGCGAATTATATAAGGCACAAGTATTGGATGTAAAAGAATATCAATCCGCCTTATTAATTCTTCGTCATGAAATTCGAAATGAAGAAGAGCGAAAACGGAACGCGAACTATTAAGAATTGCTAAAAATAGAAGTATTTCATGATTGACTAGAATGACAAAAAGATTTAGACTTGTAAAGTCCTATTTCCGACAGTGGAAATTCCACTGTTTTCTTTTTGGGAACCTTTTTGTAAGAAATACGTAAATATTTTGGGGGAATGACTAAAGGAAGGTAATATATAATTTCTATAACACATACTCTTTTATTTTAGGTATTGCTTTTCATTGCTTAATAGGATAAAAAGGATTAAGATATTATTTGCTCAATTGGAACATATTTAGAATATGTAGTTTTGTTGATGGGTTCTTTAAACCATGAAAAGGGGGATATAACATGAAGTCATGGAAATGGCCAAAATACTCAATTTTAATCATTGCCATTTTAGCGACTTGGATTAAAACTGCAGTTGTTTATCGAACCAGCTTTGAATTTGATTTAGAAAATGGAATGCAAAAATTCATTTTATTTATAAATCCACTTAGCTTTTTATTATTTGCTTACGGATTATCTTTATTTTTCAAAACGGAAAAAGCGCGGAATCGTTGGATCGTTGGAACAAGCATTGTGCTAAGCATCGTATTGTTCGCAAACGTTGCCTTTTACAGATTCTTTAACGATTTTATTACGCTTCCTGTACTATTCCAAACAAGCAACTTTGGCGAGTTAGGAACATCTGTTGCTGAAATTATTGGTTTCGAAGATTTATTATACTTTATTGATGTTTTCATTATACTCTTTACTATTAAATTTATTCCAAAATTAGGAAATTCATATGCTGTACGCAAAGATGTTCGCAGAGCGTATTTTGTATTATCTTTAGCTGTTCTATTCTTAAACTTGGGACTTGCTGAAACAGAGCGCCCACAGCTATTAACTCGCAGTTTCGACAGGGAATTGCTTGTAAAAAACATCGGAACATACAATTATCATTTATATGACATTTACATTCAATCCAAATCTTCCGCTCAGCGCGCTTTAGCCGATGGTAGCGAATTGGTAGAAGTAAACAACTATGTTCAAGCAAACCAAGCAGCTGTAAATGAAAAAATGTTTGGTAAATATAAAGGCAGAAACTTAATTGTGATTCAGCTTGAATCATTGCAAAATTTCGTCTTGCAAAACGATATGAATGGTTATGAAGTAACACCATTCTTAAACTCATTGATTCATGATAAAGATACGTATTACTTCAGCAACTTCTATCATCAAACAGGACTTGGTAAAACAAGTGATGCCGAGTTCATTTTGGAAAACTCATTATTTGGATTGGACCGCGGTGCAGTATTCTTTACACATAGCGGAAATACATTTAACTCCATGTCTGAAAAGCTTGGAAAAAATGGCTATTTCACGAGCGTCATGCACGCCAACAACAAATCCTTCTGGAACCGTGACATGATGTACCAATCATTGAAAATGCAAAAATTCTATGATATTACTTACTATGATGTGAACGATGAAAACTCAGTGAACTGGGGATTAAAAGATATTCCGTTCTTTGAACAATCTGCGGATTTGTTGGCTGAACAACCACAGCCATTCTATACGCGGATGATTACTTTAACAAACCACTTCCCATTCACATTGGATGAAGAAGATAAAATGATTCCTGAATATAATTCAAATTCAGGTACATTGAACCGTTACTTCCAAACAGTTCGTTACATGGATGAAGCGTTGAAAGTATTCTTTGAAGAGTTAAAAGAAAAAGGTTTATATGATAATTCCATCATTGTCATGTACGGCGACCATTATGGTATTTCTGAAAACCATAACAAAGCAATGGCACAGTATTTAGGCAAAGACGAAATTACACCATATGATACAGCTTTATTGCAATCTGTTCCTTTATTCATTCATATTCCTGGCTCAGGTGATGGGCATGTGATTGATAAAGTCGGAGGTCAAATGGACTTAAGACCAACAATTCTACATCTATTGGGTATCGATACTTCCAACGATATGCAATTAGGTGCCGACTTGTTCTCTGATGAGCATGAAGACTTCGTTATCTTCCGCGATGGCCGATTTGTAACAGATAAATATGTGTACGCTGAAGAAACATGTTATGACCGGGCAACAGGGGAAGAAGTGGATATTCAAGGATGTAAGCCTTATATCGAACGGGCACAGAAAGAACTTGAATATTCCGATAAGATTATCAATGGTGACTTGTTAAGATTCTATGATGAAGAAACAGGAAATCTATTATCTGATGCTGTGAAATAATAATAAGGGATAGCCTAGAGCATTCTAGGTTATCCCTTATTTTTTTGTCATTTTTTTGGCCATATAAAAAACGAGATACATGACGTATCTCGTTTTTTATACATTGTTTTACATCATTGGAGGATATCCCTGATGAACGATTGTCATGATTGTAAACCAACCAAAAACAAGTCCAGCAGCTAGTCCAAAAATAATCGCAAGAACATTTTTCGCTTTGATAGCACGGAATGCCGCAACTAATGAAAGAATAGCAATTAAACCAAAAAATAACATTAATAAGTTCATGAAAAATATTACACTCCTTTCGACATCCACAGAGTATGTCGGTAAAACAATATTCCTTCTTTATTTTATAGCAACGGTCATAAAATGTCGAGGATTAAAAGTGACGTTTATTTGAACAACGCCAATTATTTTCTCCATAGGATACAAAGAAGTATAGAATGTTCATTTTTTTCAAACCATTGTATAATACGCTAGAGGTGATGAAATTGTTGGATGTGAAAATTTTAACTGTTGGTCCGGTACAAGCCAACTGTTACATCGTAAGCAATGAAGCGAAAGATTGCATCATTTTCGATCCCGGTGAAGAGGGAGAAAGAATTATTTCAACGATTCAGAAAGAGCAGTTGAAGCCGAAAGCGATATTTTTAACCCATGCCCATTTTGACCATATTGGCGCCGTCGATATGGTGAGAGAAGCTTTTCATATCCCGGTTTATATTCATAAAGAAGAAGAGGATTGGCTTTTTGACCCGAATAAAAATGGCTCCGGGAAATACGTTGGGCTGCCGACATATCGTTTAAAGCCGGCAGATGAAATTATCGACAAAGAACAATCCTTTGAAGTGGCTGGCATGAAGTTCCGTGCAATTTTTACACCGGGACATTCTCCGGGAAGCATCTCTTATATTTTTGAAGAAGATGGTTTTGTGATTGTGGGAGACACGCTGTTTCAAGGAAGCATTGGCCGGACGGATTTGCTCGGCGGTTCCTTGGAGGTGCTACTAGCATCCATTCATGAAAAATTGCTTGTGCTGCCTGATGACTTTATTATTTATCCAGGTCATGGTCCTTATACAACACCTGCCCATGAGATGGATTCTAATCCGTTTTTACATGGATTTTAATTTGTGCAAAATAAAAAGCATCGGAAGAATCCGATGCTTTTTATTTTCATGTATTAATGTCCTGCACCAGGAACGTGGATAAAGGTCGTGTAATAAGTAAACCCAGCAAAGAATATTGTTAAATATGCTCCAAAAATGTACATATACATGCGTTCTGAAAGGTTTAAGAAGCCTAATAATAAGAATAATACCGAATTACCAATAAATAATAGCGAAACCTCGACCATATCGCCAAGGTAGAACATTACGGCGAAAATACCTGTCCAGAATGCTAAAACTTTATACATATTAGCCATGTCGATTCCCTCCTTTTTGTAGCGACACAATATTTCAATGTTTATTATAAATGATAATTGACAATATTGTAAACTGAATACTTCAATAGATTTGTGACAATCAAGTGTAAAATTTTACAATGCTACATTTGGTACATTGATTTCATATTTGCAAAAGTCACATTCGTGAATCATGCTTGCAAATTGAACAAAATTATTTTCCTCAAATAACGCATCAATTTGTCCTTTAAGATAAGACTGGTGCAAATCGCAAAGAATGTCGCTATGTTCTGTAATTTGGCTTCTGAAAGGGCAATTATAAATCGTTAAAATTACTTTTTTCCCTTTTTCCGTATCAACAATTTTTGGAATGTAGCCAACAAGTAAAGCTGCTTCAGATAATATTTCCACCTTTTCTTCAAAAGATACGGGTGAATTCATTTTTGCAAGACGGGTGCGAATTTCATTGTATCCATCTTCGTAGCTGATTTTTTTGGCTTTTTTTAATCCTTCTTCTCCAAAGGCATGGACGAGTTCAATTGCCCATTTGACTAAATATTTATCATCTCTTTTTGGAAAACTTAAGTCAACGCCTTGTTCTGACACTTTATAAATACGGCCAGGTCTTCCACCTTTGCCTGATTTTAAAAAGTCCGCAGTGATTAAATTAATTTCTGCAAGTTTTGTTAAATGTAATCTTGCTACATTGGGATGTATATTAAATTTATCTGCAATATCTTGTACGGTAAAAGCTCTTTTTTGTTGCAACATATATTCATATATTTGAAAACGAGTTTCGTCAGCCAATGTGCTAGTAATTTTTAATGGATGCAACATTCTGTTATCCCACCTTTAGTATATTATGCTAATACAATTGTATCTTTATTTTTAATGAAATGATAGTGAAAATATAAACACCATCCGGAATCGTAGGAAAATATTCAAAAATTGTAATAAATTTTGTCAAAATCTTTTCGAAAATAAATATTTTAATAGAGAAAAGGGCTGAAATAAAAACTTTCTGAAAAAACCTTTTCGAAGGGTTCACTTCGACTTATACTAATTAAAAAAGCGGTCACAATTTATGAGAAAGAAGGTGATATGTTTGGATGTTGAGTCCGTCGTTGAGACGAAATCCAATCAGCTTTTGTTAAAGGCTTTGCATTTTGGGGCGAGCGATATTTACATAGAACCGGGGCCGAATCAATATATGATTCAATTTCGAAAATATGGAAAAGTATTCCCTGCCGGCCAAATCCCCATCGATTTAGGTGATCGAATCATCTCTTTTTTCAAGTTCAAATCTTCATTGGATATCAGTGAAAAAAGAAAGCCTCAAAGCGGTTCCTTTGAACAACAGATTTCGGATGGTTTATATTCCTTCCGAGTATCCACTTTGCCTTCCGTCTATAAAAAAGAAAGCCTCGTGATTCGTTTATTTCTTCAAAATGCCTCCTATCCGATTACTTCATTATGTTATTTTCTCCCGACAGCTGAAGAGTTATTAAAATTGGTGTCAAAAAGCCAAGGATTGATTCTATTTTGCGGTGCAACGGGTTCCGGCAAAACAACAACGCTGTATTCGTTAGTGAAATATTGCAGCGAAACGTTGGGACGGCATGTGATTTCATTGGAAGACCCTGTCGAAAGCAGCCAGTCGTATATGCTTCAAATTCAAGTAAATGAGCGGGCTGGGGTGACTTATGCGAGCGGATTGAAAGCGATTTTAAGACATTCACCAGACGTCATTATGATTGGCGAAATCCGGGATGAAGAAACGGCGCAGATTGCAGTTAGAGCTGCGCTTTCAGGGCATTTAGTGCTTTCCACCATTCATGCGAAGGATACGGTCAATTGTATTTACCGGTTGATGGATTTAAACATCTCTATTGAAGAAATTCGGCAAGCTACGGTAGCGATAATTGCCCAATGTTTAATTCATTTGAAGGACAGCGATAGCCGCAAAGCAATCTATGAAATTTTAACAGATGATATTTTGCATGATGCCATGAAAGCAATCATGGAAGGAAGGGAGTATCAACTGCCTGTTGAGAGAACGTTGGAGTATCAAAGGGCTTGGATTGAATCAGGAAAAGACCGGGCTACAACGAATAAGTCGATGCGTTGATATCTTGTTGCATAAGAAAAAGGAAAAAGTGCGGGATGTTCCATCGCTATTAAAAAGAACGAGCGTTTTATTGAAGGAAGGATATATTTTTTCAGAAGCTTTATTCATGCTGCTTCCTTACCATGTACAAGAGTTGGAAAAATGGAATGGGAAGCTTCAGCAAGATTTTAATAGCGGTGCATCGGTGTCGGATATTTTGAAACATTTCTCCATTCCCAAACATCTATTGCTGATGATTCAACTGGCAGAAGAAAAAGGGGAGTTGGCCGAAACCTTGTCCCAAGCCAGTGAACAGATGAAATTTCAGCAGGATTTGCAAAAAAGTGTGGGGAAGTTGCTTGCCTATCCTGCGTTTTTAATGATGATTTTAATGATTATTTTTGTTGTATTTCGGAATTACTTTTTGCCCAATATCCAGCAGATTGCTGCAAACAGTCATTCTGAAAGTCTAGCCAGCTTAAAATTAGCCGTTGTATTGCTCCATTTTCCAGATTTTCTTCTTCTGTTTCTTGTTACCGCTTTTATATTTATCATCGGATGCCGTCATTCTTTTAAAAAAAGGACGATTCATGAGCAATTACAAATCATCATGAAAATTCCCATTGTTCGTTCCATTTACCAATATCATTTCACAAGACAAATTTCTCATTTCATTGGCAGTTTACTAGTATCGGGAATTTCTCTCCAGCAAGCGTTGGCGATTTTGGAAGATCAGAAAACAAGCCCCCATGTTTCGTATATTGCAACTCAATTAAAACAGCGGGTTATTTTTGGCGATTCATTATCAGAGGCTGTAAAAGTAACTCAATTATTTACCGCAAATTTTGAAGAATTTATTAAGCATGGAGAGAGAAGTGGTTATTTAGGACGGGAAATGCTGATTTTCAGCGAATTGCTTCATGAACGGATGCAATCGATATTGAAAACTTGCATGGCCGCCATTCAACCGCTTTTCTTTATACTGATTGCCATTTGCATTATTGCTGCTTATATCAGCATGTTGCTTCCAATTTACGACCTAGTTGAAATTATGTAAAGGGGTGGGAGATTGAACCAAAAAGGCTTTACATTAATTGAAATGTTAATCGTCCTTTTCATTATCTCCATCTTAATTTTAATTACCGTTCCAAATGTTACAAAACATATGAATTCCATTGATGATAAAGGATGCAGTGCCTACCTACAAATGGTTCAAGGGCAAGTGGAATCTTATCGAATCGATCATAAAGCCATTCCTACAATAGCGGATTTAATGAGTGAAGGGTATTTAAAAGAAGATATGGACAAGTGTCCGAACGGAAAAGCAATTTCCATTGATGCGGATGGAACGGTTTCTTTAGCTGAATAGATGGGGATGGATCAGCATGAAAGACGAAAAAGGCTTTACTTTGCTTGAAATGTTGTTGGTGTTAATGGTTGTTTTATTAATTGGCGGAATTACTTCATCTTTCTCGATTAAATTGACGGAAAAGATGATTGTGGACCAGTTTTTCCATCAATTAAAATTAGATATTCAAATGGCGCAAATGTGGGCAATTGAACATGAGAGAGGATGCTATGTTTCCTTTTCATCCTCCAACAAATATAAGATTTTTCATCAAATGAATGATGTGCTTCTTGAGAGGGAAATTCCTGAACTGATTACATTGAGCGATGTAAGTACTTTATCAACCCTTTCCATCAATTCGAGAGGGGCTGTGAGGAATTTTGGCACGCTTACTTTTCATACTCCTGTTGGCGTAAAGTTTCTCATTATCAATATCGATAAAGGGCGAATCCGTTATGTGGAATGAAAAGGGATTTTCCATGATTGAATCACTGCTCACTATCAGCATTCTTCTTGTGCTAATCAGTTTGATACCAATCGTTTTTCAATTGAACCATTCACTTTATAACAAGGCTCTTGAATACCATGCTATCCAGGTTGCTTATGAGGGAGTGCTGATTGCAGAGACAACAGGAATGATGGAAGGGAGCAAATGGATTGATGATGTGGAATTTCATTGGAATGTTCAACATGATGCAATTTGTGTCCAATACATTGATTTAGATAAGGAACGATTAAAATGCGTCAATGGCAACGGCAAATTTTAAAGCATGAGAAAGGATTTACTCTCATTGAAGCGCTTTTTCAATTAGTGGTTTTTGCGTTATTTGCCCAATTGGCGATAGGTTTTTTTCTACTCATTCAACATTGGAATGAAAGTTTTTTTACAGAAGAATCGATTGAATGGGAAATTTTTATCCAAGATTTTCAACAATATTTGCTGGAAATTGATGAGATATATCAAAAGGGGAATTCTTTATATATTGTAGAATCGCCGACAGAAATCATAAAAATTGACAAAATTTCAGATGTGTTACGGTTGCAGATTAACAATCAAGGATATGTCCCTTTGCTCATAGGCATCCAAAATGTTGAGTTTTCCATCGCTGAACCCTTTCTCAAGGTAAAGGTAAAGTTTTTAAATGGCATTGTAAAGGAGAGAGAGTTGTATATTCAATATGCTCAAGAATGAAAAAGGAATGATGTATCCCATCGCCATTCTATTGTTGTTTTTTGTCACCTCTCTTGTAATCTTTTACAGCACATCCTATTTGACTCAATTTTCGATCATTAATTCATTGGAAAACATCTATGTTCGTGCTACGATTAATTTAATGAACCGTTAGTTGAGAGTTATGTGCAGAAAGGTGTCAAAAAATGAGGAAAATCTATTTAGTAGGATTCATGGGATGCGGTAAAAGTGCAATCGGACGCCAATTAAGCTACGCATTAAGATTGCCCTTTTACGACATGGATAAAGAAATCGTAAGGCAACAAGGGATGTCGATTCCAGAAATATTCGAAAAATATGGCGAGGAGCATTTTCGGAATTTAGAGACGGAATTTTTAAAAAATTTCCGCGACGAAGCATGCATTATTGCGACGGGCGGCGGTGTTGCGATGAAGCCTGAAAACCGGCAGATTATGAGAAGAACAGGTTTAGTCTTTTTCCTCGATGCCCCTTTTGAAGATATTTACAATCGAATCAAAAATGATAAAAATCGGCCAATTGTACAACGGTCGACGAAAAAAGAATTGGAGCGGCTATTTTATTACAGACGGAAATTTTATCGAAGAGCCGCCCATATCCGTGTCTTTACCCATAATCGCAACATTCGGCAAGTCGTCAATTACATGGCATTCCAAGTGAATCGATTAAAAGGCGAATAAATATAAAATTATTTTAGAAAAACGTTCGTATTTTCAACGGAATTTTAAAAAAATGTTGCCTTATTTTCTATTCAATGTTAGGATATTTCCAAAGATATCTATGAATGAAAAAATTTCATATTGAGCGGATGATTGTGCGGGGAGAGAACGTTTTTACGTCGCCGAAGGAGCAAGTAGTGGAACTATGAATCTCTCAGGCAAAAAGACTCGTACGGGACGCAACTCTGGAGAGTGCTGATTTTCAGCCACCCAAGAGGAAAGCCTGCTTGCCAATACTGCAGGTGTAACTTTCAGGTGAAAGGACAGAGAATTCCCAAAACAAGGGGATTTTCTGTCCTTTTTTACCTATATTATTTATGTATGTGTATTTAATCCAATCAGTCAAGGGAGGTTTCTCGATGGGAGAATTAAAAAGAACCCCGTTATATGATGAGTACGCAAAATATGGAGCAAAAACCATTGATTTTGGCGGGTGGGAATTGCCAGTGCAATTTTCATCAATTAAAGAGGAACATGAAGCTGTAAGAAACCGTGCTGGTCTTTTTGATGTTTCGCATATGGGAGAGATTATTGTCGAAGGGGAAGATTCCCTCTCATACCTTCAAACATTGTGTTCCAATGATATTTCTAAAATTTCTGTCGGTGGTGCACAATATAATGTTATGTGCTATGAACACGGCGGGGTGGTGGATGATTTAATTGTTTATCATCTTAAAGAACATCAATACTTGCTTGTTGTCAATGCGGCAAATATCGAAAAAGATTTTGAATGGCTGAAAAAGCATGCACAAGGCGATGTAAAAATTACAAACAAATCCGATGAATACGCCATGATTGCTGTTCAAGGCCCTCTTTCAGAAAAAATATTACAAAAATTAACAAATACGCAATTGTCAGAAATTAAACCGTTCCAATTTAAATCTTCTGTCGATATTGGCGGTTATTCTGTACTGCTTTCTCGGAGCGGCTATACAGGGGAAGATGGTTTTGAACTTTATGGGGAACCGAAAGCCATTGTTGCATTATGGAATCGCTTATTAGAAGCAGGAAAAGAGGACGGGCTTATTCCATGCGGCCTTGGCGCTCGTGATACCCTTCGTTTTGAAGCATGCCTTCCACTTTACGGACAAGAATTATCGGAAGAAATTTCTCCTCTTGAAGCAGGCATTGGCTTTGCTGTGAAACTTCAAAAAGAGTCGGACTTTATCGGCAAGTCTGTACTTATAAAGCAGAAAGAACAAGGACTTTCAAGAAAACTTGTAGGGATTGAAATGATTGAAAAGGGAATCCCTCGCCATGGCTATAAAGTCTTTAAAGGAGATCAAGAAATCGGCGTTGTCACAACGGGAACACAGGTGCCTTCCACAAAGAGAAACTTAGGACTTGCCTTGTTGGACATCCAATATACAGACATTGGCACAGAAGTGGATGTGGAAATTCGAAATAAGAAGGTAAAAGCGCAAGTTGTGCCGAAACCATTTTATAAGCGGGAAAAATAATACATGGAGGTCAAAAAATGAAACATCGATATCTTCCAATGACGGAACAAGATAAACAAGAAATGCTTGCTACAATCGGGGTAGAAAGCATTGACGATTTATTTTCGGACATTCCAGAAGAGGTTCGTTTTAAAGGGCTTTACAATATTAAAGAGGCAATCTCTGAGTCTGCATTATTGAAAGAACTAAAAGCATTAGCAGATAAAAATACGAATACGGAAACGGCTGTTTCATTTTTAGGTGCAGGCGTCTACAATCACTATAAACCTGCCATCGTTGATCACGTCATTTCCCGTTCTGAATTTTACACAGCTTACACGCCTTACCAGCCGGAAATTTCACAAGGGGAATTGCAGGCAATTTTTGAATTCCAAACGATGATTGCCGAATTAACGGGCATGGATTTGGCAAACTCCTCTATGTATGATGGCGGAACGGCGCTCGCTGAAGCAGGGATGCTTGCCGCTGGTTCAACTCGACGCAAAAAACTGTTCGTTTCTGAAGCGATTCATCCGGAATACCGTGAAGTGGTGAAAACATATGCTTACGGCCAATCCATTGAAGTAGTGGAAGCGCCAATCAAGGATGGAGCCACAGATATCGAAGCGCTTAAGTCCCTGCTTGATGAGCAAACAGCCGGGGTGATGGTACAGTATCCAAACTTCTTTGGTCAAATTGAAGATATTAAAAAAATCGGCGACCTTGCTCATGAAGCAAAAGCGTTATTCATCGTTTCAGCTAATCCGCTTGCATTAGGCATTTTAACGCCTCCTGGAAAACTTGGTGCGGATATTACCGTTGGAGATGTGCAGCCATTTGGGATTCCTGAAAATTTTGGTGGGCCGCACTGCGGATATTTTGCCACAACTTCCAAATTAATGCGGAAAGTTCCAGGGCGTCTTGTCGGTCAAACGGTAGACCAAGAAGGCCGTCGCGGCTTCGTGTTGACATTGCAGGCCCGCGAGCAGCATATTCGCCGTGAGAAGGCAACTTCCAACATTTGCTCCAACCAAGCATTGCTTGCCCTTGCTGCTTCTGTTGCAATGACGGCATTAGGCAAACGGGGCATTCAAGAAATGGCAACGCAAAATATTATGAAAACTCGTTATGCAAAAAATGCATTTGAACAAGCTGGCTTTACCGTTCCATTCCAAGGTTCTCACTTCAACGAAATCGTTGTGAAGGTCAATAAGCCAGTAAGTGAAATCAATCAAAAATTATTAGAAAAAGGCATTATTGGCGGCTACGATTTAGGCCGTGATTATCCGCAGTTAGAAAACCATGTGCTAATCGCTGTTACAGAATTGCGTACGAAAGAAGAAATCGACCAACTCGTACAGGAAATGGGGGCTTACAATGCATAACGAAAATCAACCGCTCATTTTTGAAATTTCGAAAGAAGGGCGCATCGGCTACAGTTTGCCAGAGTTGGATGTGCCAGAAGTGGAGCTTTCTGAACTGATTCCACAAGAATATATACGCGAAGAGCCAGCTGAACTTCCGGAAGTTTCAGAACTGGATATTATGCGTCACTATACAGCGCTTTCCCGCCGCAATCATGGGGTGGATTCCGGCTTTTATCCACTTGGCTCATGTACAATGAAATATAATCCAAAAGTAAATGAAGAAGTTGCCCGCTTCTCAGGATTTGCCAATATTCATCCTTTGCAAGATGAATCGACTATCCAAGGGGCAATGGAGTTAATGTATGAGCTGCAAACGGCTTTAAAAGAAATTACCGGTATGGATGAAGTCACATTGCAGCCTGCTGCCGGCGCCCATGGGGAATGGACAGCGTTAATGATGATTCGAGCATATCATGAAGCAAATGGAGAAGGACATCGAAATAAAGTCATTGTTCCTGACTCTGCCCATGGTACAAACCCTGCTAGTGCAGCAGTTGCAGGATTTGAAATCGTCACAGTGAAATCAGACGAAAATGGATTAGTTGACTTGGAAGATTTGCGCCGCGTCGTTGGAAAAGATACAGCGGCACTCATGCTTACAAATCCAAATACCCTTGGTTTATTTGAAGAACATATTGTCGAAATTGCTGAAATCGTCCATAGCGTTGGCGGGAAAGTGTATTATGACGGGGCAAACCTCAATGCCATTATGTCGAAAGTGCGTCCTGGCGATATGGGATTTGACTGCGTTCACTTAAACTTGCACAAAACTTTTACAGGTCCGCACGGTGGTGGAGGTCCCGGTTCTGGTCCAGTAGGGGTGAAAAAAGATTTAATTCCTTTCTTGCCAAAACCAGTGCTTGTGAAAAAAGAAGATGGCACATTCCATTTTGATTACGACCGTCCACAATCCATCGGCCGCGTCAAACCATTCTACGGCAACTTCGGCATCAATGTGAGAGCCTATGCCTATATTCGCTCCATGGGGCCTGAAGGATTAAAATTGGTAACAGAATATGCGGTGTTAAATGCCAACTACATGATGAGAAGACTGGCACCATATTTCGATTTGCCATATGATCGCCATTGCAAACACGAATTCGTATTATCTGGCCGCCGTCAGAAAAAACTTGGCGTTCGCACGTTGGATATTGCTAAACGGCTTCTTGATTTCGGCTATCATCCGCCGACGATTTACTTCCCGCTTATCGTGGAAGAGGGCATGATGATTGAGCCAACGGAAACGGAATCAAAAGAAACTTTAGATGCCTTCTGTGATGCCTTAATTCAAATTGCAAAAGAAGCGGAAGAAAACCCTTCGATTGTACAAGAAGCGCCTCATACAACCGTTGTAAGCCGTTTAGATGAAACTCAAGCGGCAAGACATCCGATTTTGCGTTACCAAAAACAATAATAAAAAATGAGGCTGGGACATAAACAAAAAATTAAAGGGGCAGTTGAAAGAGTTTTGATAAAAAATTGATATAACTAAAAATTGATTGGAGTGACGGGGCGACTCCTGCGGGAACAGCCCGTGTCTCGAGACACCGCAGGAGCGAAGTAATGAGCTCCGAGGAGGCTCGAGCCGGGCCCGCGGAAAGCGTCCCCGGAACGGAAATCAATTTTAATAACATATCAAAAAAACATCATTTTCTACTTGGAGAAAATGATGTTTTTTTAGATTTGTCCCAGCCTCATTTTTATATGATTTTCTGTAGATGAGCATTTTTCATTACAATAATTTCCATGGTTAGAGAGACAAACAGGGTACCCCTTATGCGATACGGAGCTGTTTTTTGATCACATCAATAGGAATCTCTTGCTTTGCAGCGTCATAAA